>OIWL01001230.1_pt1 | contig 28565 bp, 18 predicted proteins | sample 1587561 | NCBI WGS metagenome assembly OIWL01 (sample SAMEA3888903, study PRJEB22519) | human gut metagenome | biome: human gut; feature: human-associated habitat; material: faeces | place: Denmark | collected 2010 | reverse complement strand
CACTTTTCTCCTGCGGAAAGCCTAGAATGCATGACACAGATGCGGTTTCCAAAGCGGCTGTAAAAGCGGCTCACGGTCTGATAGGTCAGGGCAATCTCCGGGATCAGCACAATGGCCTGCTTTCCCTGCAGCAGCACATGGTCGATCAGGGCCATGTAGACTTCTGTCTTGCCGCTGCCTGTAACACCGTGGATGAGACATGGTCTGTGGTCTCCGGAGTCATAGGCAGTAATAAAATCATCCACAATGGACTGCTGCTCCGGATTCAGAAGAATCTCCTGACTGCACTGTGATGGATCGATTTCCTGCTCCGCCACAGTCTCCACAATTTTTTTATTCCGTGCCTTCACCCTTTTCTTCACCGGAAGTACCGTCTTTAACGCCTGATTCATGGTAGAGCCATATTGCTCCTTCATCCACCAGGCCAGCTCAATGAGCCGGGTATCCGCGGTGATGCTCTTTTCGGTCACGCTGATGATCTCTTTTATTTTCTCTTTATCGTAATCCGGCCGATCGGTGAGTTCCACCACATAGCCGGTTCGTGTTCTGTTTCCTGAACCAAAAGGGACGCAGACCTGCACCCCGACCCGGATCTCCGGCAAAAGTGCCGGCGGGATCCGGTACTGGAATACCCGGTCTACGTCTTCATGGGAAATATCTATAATGATGCTGGCATACTGATCTGCCATATCTGCTCCTGTCTGTTGCCTGTTTTAATCTTTCAGCAGCTTTGCAGCCACTTCTCCGAGTTTCATGCTGTTTGACCCCTTTAGAAGGACACAGTCTCCCGGCTGCAGCTTTGCCCTGATTGCTTCCGCCAGCGCATCACGACGGTTTTCTTCGAAATGGATATACTCTGCCTTCATTCCGGCCCGTTTTGCGCCCCGGGCAATCTGCTCCGCCAGTTCCCCGTATGTAAACAGAATATCCACCGGATGGGATTTCATCCAGCTTCCTACCTCATAGTGGAACTTCGGAGAATCCGGCCCCAGTTCCTTCATTGTATCAATCATCAACCCGTTGGCACCGCTGCCGCTAAGCGATTTCATCAATGCAGTGGGCAGTGCTCCCACAAAGCTTGTGTCGACTCCGCATAGTCCTACTGCGTATCCGATACCTCCCACCAGAAAATCCATGGCTCCCGAAGTGCGGAATACCGCAATGCCTACCAGAAAAGCAACCAGATAAGGAATAATGCGCACAGCTGTCGTAAACCCTTCCTTGGCTCCTTCCACGAAAGAATCATATACGTTAATCTTCTTTCTGATACCCGTTAAAATAAACAGGATAATGACACTGAACAGAAGAATATTCGCTATCAGGGTAGAGTAAGTACCCATATCTTCCCGAGAAACACTTAGGAACAGGTAAATCAAACCGGAGAAGAAAAGACAGATGATACCCATTAAAATCAGAATGGGCTTATTGATCAGGTTTATCTTCTGGGCGATACTGACTGCTATGACCCCGACCAGAGTGGAAATGAAGGTACTTAACAGAATAGGAATAAATACATCCGTAGGCTGGGCAGCTCCCATTTGTGCCCGGTAAACCATGATACTGATCGGGATGATGATGAGGCCGGAAGTATTAATCACCAGAAACATAATCATCGGATTGGAAGCGGTATCTTTTTTCGGATTCAACTCTTGCAATTCTTTCATCGCTTTTAGTCCCAACGGGGTGGCGGCATTGTCCAGTCCGAGCATATTGGCGGACATATTCATAAAGATAGAGCCTAACACCGGATGTCCTTTAGGTATATCCGGAAACAATCGGCAGAGTACTGGACTCAGGAAACGTGCCAGAGCATTAATCAGTCCGCTGTTCTCTCCGACTTTCATGATACCCAGCCAGAGGGCCAATACTCCCGTAAGTCCCAACGAGATTTCGAAAGCTGTCTTTGACGAATCGAATGTAGAGTTCATGATAGCCGTAAATATCTCCGTATCTCCCAGGAAAATTACTTTTATAAGGGCGATAATAAAGGCGACGACAAAGAATCCTATCCAGATGTAATTTAAAACCATAGTTGATAGCGTGTATATAGATGATGCAAAAGTAGTTATTACGTTTCAAATAAACTAATAACAGGATAAAAGGTTGTCTCCCGACACGTCATAGATGAAGACTTCGTTGCACAGACAGTGCTTCCCCGCTGGCACAACTGTGCCATCGCAGTGGCACGATAGTGCCAACAGGGTGGCATGGCTGTGCCAATACGTTGGCACAAGGTTGGTCCTATATTCTCTTAAATCTTTATAAATAGCCTTCCGATAGCTGCCATTCAGAGCGTGCCCGGAGTTTTTATTCGTTTTTCTTGTACTGAAAATGAATGTAAATCTCTATCTTTGTCTCCTACTTTCAAGAAATAAATGGAACAGGAAGATTTTAACATACGCGAACATCAGCTTACTTCAAGGGAACGGGATTTTGAGAATGCACTCCGGCCGTTGAGTTTTGAGGACTTTAGCGGACAGGATAAGGTGGTGGAAAACCTTCGCATCTTTGTGAAGGCGGCACGCTTGCGTGGCGAAGCACTCGACCATGTCCTGCTGCACGGACCTCCCGGATTGGGAAAAACAACGCTTTCAAATATCATTGCCAACGAGTTGGGAGTCGGCTTTAAGGTAACCTCCGGTCCGGTGCTCGATAAACCGGGAGATTTGGCAGGTGTGCTGACCAGTCTCGAACCGAATGATGTACTCTTTATTGATGAAATTCATCGCTTGTCGCCTGTGGTGGAAGAATATCTTTATTCTGCCATGGAAGACTATCGCATTGATATCATGATTGATAAAGGGCCTTCGGCACGTAGCATCCAGATAGATCTGAATCCTTTCACGCTGGTTGGCGCAACAACACGCAGCGGTCTGCTGACGGCACCGCTCCGTGCACGTTTCGGGATCAATCTGCATCTGGAATACTATGATGATGATATCTTGAGTAACATTATCCGTCGTTCCGCTTCCATATTGGATGTGCCTTGCTCGTTGCGTGCGGCAGGAGAGATTGCTTCCCGCAGCCGTGGGACGCCGCGTATTGCCAATGCCTTGCTCCGCCGGGTGCGCGACTTTGCACAGGTGAAGGGTTCCGGTTCTATTGACACGGAAATAGCCCAGTTTGCACTGGAGGCATTGAATATTGACAAGTACGGTCTGGATGAGATAGACAACAAGATACTTTGTACGATTATAGACAAGTTTAAGGGCGGTCCTGTGGGAATCACTACCATTGCTACGGCTTTGGGGGAAGATGCGGGGACGATTGAGGAAGTTTACGAACCCTTCCTGATAAAAGAAGGATTCATGAAGCGTACTCCTCGCGGACGTGAGGTGACCGAACTTGCCTACAAACATTTGGGAAGAAGCCTTTATAACAGTCAGAAAACATTGTTTAACGACTGATAGTGGGCGGTACCGTTTCACCGGAATTGATTAAAGTAAAAAGTCGGTAGTATCTCTATTCTCCTCCTTCGGGAAGGAGGAGTACCCGTAGGGGGAGGTGGTAGGTAAATGCACAAGCATAATATATGCACAGATAGGCACACCTACCACCCCGACTTTTAGCCACCCCTCCTTATTCATATAATTATGAGTTTATGCAAATATTGCCAATCTATTTGAATCCGACAATAACAACATTCCATCCTTATTGATCATTTACAGGAGTTTAGGGCGAAGGTAGAAGTAAAAGCCTATGGTAACTATAACAAAATTTGTTATAATCACTAAATTAGTTATCTTTACCGTACAAACCCATTTGGGAAATAAAAAAATATTACCATTAAATTCTAATAAGAGGATATTGGAATTTTGATACGGTTGATCTAATCGTGAACTCACATAAAACTATATTTACGATATGAATAAACTCTATTTAATTGCAATCGGAGCATTGCTTTCCGGTATTATTACGGTCCAGGCTCAAGAATGGAAGCCGCAACAATGGCCTGTATTAAAGAAATATGACAAGGAACATCTTTACCAAATTGCGTTACCTTTAGGAGGTATCGGAACTGGTACAGTATCGCTCGGAGGGCGTGGAGAACTACGCGACTGGGAAATAATGAATGTCCCGGCAAAGAAATACAGCACAGTAACCACAGGGAACAATGCTCCTTTCTTTGCAATCTATGCCAAACCGCAAAACCAGAAAGCGACTACCACATTGCTGGCAGGACCATTATATTCGCATGAATATTTACATTATGAAGGACGTCCTGTCAATCATCATGGTCTTCCGCGTTTTGAACAAGCTTCATTCGAGGCGGCATACCCTTTCGGACAAGTTTCTTTATCGGACAGCAATCTGCCTGTAAAAGTCAAGGTAAAGGGTTTTAACCCGTTTATTCCTGGCGATGCCGATGCCAGCGGATTGCCTGTGGCCGTACTCTCGTATGAAGTTACAAACACTACCGACCAACCGATGAATGTATCAATCTGTGGTTCGATACGCAACTTTATAGGTAAGGACGGAAGTAAATTCCGTACAGACTGGAAAGGTGATTACATTCCTACAGGAGCAAAGAACAACAAGAACAAGTATGTTGAAAGCAACAATATAAAAGGAATATACCTTTATTCGGATGGTGTAGATAAGGATGATTCGGCATGGGGAACTGTTGCGCTTACCACTCAGGCAGTTAATGGCGTGACTTACCGTACTTCGTCAAAAGCCGATAACTGGAACAATAGCATTCTCAACTTTTGGGATGATTTTAGTGCGGATGGTATGCTGACCGAACGAAGTAAGCAGGAAGATGAAGATCCTATGGCCTCATTGTCTGTAAATAAGACAATAGCTCCACAAAGTACTGAAACATTTACATTTTATATCACATGGAGTTTCCCGAACAGGAAAGCTTGGTCTTCTGTTGTAGTAGGCAACTATTATAGCAATCAATATCCTGATGCTTGGAAAGCAGCGGAAACTATCATCCCACAAATACCCGGATTAGAAAATAAGACATTGTCGTTCATTAATGCACTGCTCGGCACTTCTTATCCGGAGGTGGTGAAAGAAGCGGCTTTGTTCAATCTAGCCACATTGCGCTCTCAAACAGTATTTCGTTTGCCAAGCGGTCATATGATGGGATGGGAAGGTGTGATGGACCGTTTCGGTTCGTGTGAAGGTTCTTGTACCCATGTATGGAACTACGAAACTGCCACTCCTTATCTTTTCGGGGAACTGGCAAAAACCATGCGTGACGTAGAGTTCAACTATGCCACAAAGGAAAACGGTTTGATGAATTTCAGGGCATCTCTCCCACTTTCTGAAGCAAGCAAAGGGAACAATCCGGCTGCAGACGGGCAAATGGGATGTATAATGAAAATATATCGCGAATGGCAACTCTCCGGAGATAATGATTTTCTGAAAAATAACTGGGAACAGGTGAAGAAAGTCCTTTCATACGCTTGGATAGAAAAAGGCTGGGATGGTAATCAGGATGGAGTAATGGAAGGTTCGCAACATAATACCATGGATGTAAACTACTTTGGACCTAATCCTCAAATGGGCTTTTGGTATATGGGAGCTTTAAAGGCTGCCGAAAAGATGTCAATAGCAATGAAAGATAAAAGCTTTGCGAAGAAATGCCGTACACTGTTTGAGAAGGGAAGCGAATGGATGGACGAAAATCTGTTCAACGGAGAGTACTATGAACATAAGATTACAGATCCGAAGACATTTGAATTTCTTGACATGAACGACCCTGATGTTAAGATTCCGGGATTCCAGTTAGGACAAGGTTGTCTTGTCGACCAGCTTGTTGGACAATATATGGCTCACTTGTGCGGATTAGGTTATCTGGGTGATAAGAAGAATATACAAACAACTATGAAGAGTATCATGAAATATAACTTCGTGGAAGACTTCAGCCGTCATTTTAACAATATGCGTTCTTACGTAATGGGCGATGAAGCAGGTTTACTTATGGCTTCTTGGCCGAAAGGACGTCTGGAAGTTCCATTCCCATACTTTTCCGAAGTCATGACAGGATTTGAATATTGTGCTGCCGTTGGAATGCTTTATGAAGGCATGGAAGAAGATGCTCTTACTTGTATCAATGCCATCCGACGCCGTCATGATGGTGCAAAACGTAATCCTTTCAGTGAATCGGAATGCGGACACCATTACGCTCGCTCCATGGCAAGCTGGTCTGCTATCATAGCTTTGAGCGAGTTCCAATATTCGGGTGTTGATAAAAGCATGAAGATAACAGACCGTCCAGGCAACTATTTCTGGAGCAACGGCTATTCATGGGGTACGGTTCAAGTAACAGAAGATGATGTTACCATAGAAGTGATTAATGGCACCCTCTCGTTGAAGTCGCTTACGGTAGGTAGCCGGAAAGGTATGAAACTGAAGCATTTTGATTTTAAAGAAGGAGATGTCCGAAACATCAAACTTCATAAATAATTATTATTAAACATGGGTACACGGAGATACGGATTTGTTCCGGTAAGGAACTTTTATATCCGTATCTCCGCGTTTTAATATTTAATTTAGTATAAAAATGAAAAGCTAATATTATTATCTTACCTGTTTGTCCACTTTATTCCAAGTGGCTGTTTACCAAGAGAGAGAGAAAGCAATCTGAAGGGTTGCTTTCTTGTTTCTAAGCAACTCCCAACAGTTCTACCTCAAACACCAATGTTGAGTAAGCAGGAATAGAATCAACTGATTTATTGCCGTATCCCATTGTATAAGGGATATAAATTATCCATTTATCCCCAACGTGCATTTTCTGAAGCGCCACCTGCCAGCCTTCTATTACGTCACTGAGACGTAAAGCATCGGGACAACTGCGTTCATAAGAATTATCAAACTCCCGACCGTCAATCAGACTTCCTTTGTAATGCACGGTAACAATGCTCCGCGCACCCGGAGAAACCGTACCTTCACCGGTCTCCAGTATTTTATAATAGATGCCACACGGCAATGCAAAAACACCTTCCTGAAAAGACAGGTTTTTCAGAAATCGCCGATTGGCTTCTTTATATTCTTTCTTCTTTCCCATAAACTATCTTATTAGAGTTCACAAAAATAAGTAGAATTGAGAAGAATCTATCATAAAAACAGTATATTTGTTTGTTGAATTATAAAACCTCTTCGCTATGGGACAAATGAAAACTAAATGTAGCAGTAGTGCTACCGGACTATTCTTTCTGCTTTTGATGATCGTGAGTTTTTCATCATGCACACGCACGCAAAAAGACATCATTCCTTCTGCCGAATATGCTCCGTATGTAAATGCCTATACGGGAGGAGTTATTTCACAGAACTCTACCATACGTATTGAACTGACACACGAGCAACCAATGGTAGACTTAAATAATGAGTTAAAGGAAAATCCATTTAGTTTTTCACCTTCACTGAAAGGGAAGGCATATTGGGTGAGTAATAATACCATTGAATTTGTACCCGAAGAAGGTACACTGAAGCCGGGGTCACTTTATGAGTGTACGTTCCAACTTGGCAAATTCGTCGAAGTGGACAAGAAATTAAAGGAGTTCAACTTCTCCTTCCGGGTACAGGAACGCAATTTCACACTTTCCATAGAACCACTACCTATCACAGATGCCCAACCGGATGAAATAAATATCAAGGGGGAAATATGTTTCAGCGACATCGTAAAAAAGGAAGAGGTGGAAAAGATATTGACCGTCAAGGACGGGAATAACAAAAGCTATCCGGTAGAAATTATACCAACAGATAATCTTACCCGATATCAATTCTGTATCAACCAGGTTCCGAGAGATACGGAGGATTACCAACTGACCATCACTGCCAATGGCAGTCCCGCACGTATCGATCAAACTCAAAGTGAAGAGGTTCTGATTCCAGCGAAAGATAGTTTCCGCTTTCTGTCCGCCACACGCATCGACGAACCGGAAAATGGAATTGAGGTTGTGTTCTCCGCCCCTTTATCCGATACACAGGATCTGAAAGGGTTGATTGAGATTCCGGAGCTTTCTTCTTCCGTTTTCCAGATCAAAGAAAACAGGGTATTCATCTACTTCGAAGCAAACCAACTAAGCAAATTGACGCTCAACATCCATGAAGGAGTAAAAAGCAGTCAGGGCAAAACGTTGGGAACTTCACATTCGATCTCATTCAGCGAAATAAATCTGAAACCGCAGGTAGAGATGTTGACAACCGCCGCTATCCTGCCCGATTCAAAAAGCCTGATTATCCCATTCCGGGCTGTAAACCTGTATGCTGTGGACTTAAGCGTGATTCGTATCTTTGAAAATAATGTGCTGATGTTTATGCAAACCAATTCGCTTGCTTCCGCTAATGAATTACGCCGTTCGGGACGGTTGGTATACAAGAAAACATTATGGCTGGGCAAAGATACCTCAAAAGATATTCATAACTGGGAAAACTATTCGATAGACCTTGCCGGATTGATTCGTCAGGAACCGGGAGCCATTTACCGGGTGATACTCTCTTTCCGCCAGGAATACTCCGCTTATCCATGCAGCGGAGTCGACAATCAGGATATCAAGTTCGCTGACAATAATACGCCGGACGGTTTGATGAAAGTAAGCGGAAGTGCCTTGTCCGAAGCGGATGAAGCGGTTTGGGATACGCCCGAAGCCTATTATTACAATAACGGCGGAACAATGGACTGGAGTGTATACCGATGGAAAGAACGGGATAATCCCTGTCACCCTTCCTATTATATGAATTCGGATCGGGCTGCCGCCTGCAACGTTTTTGCCTCTAACCTGGGAATGATCGTGAAACGTAATTCTCTGAATAAACTATGGATTGCCGTAAGTAACATATTGGATACAAATCCGGTAGGAAAAGCACAGGTAACGGTTTACAACTTCCAATTGCAACCCATAGGAAAAGGGGAAACGAATGGAGAGGGTTTTGTTGAAATCAGCTCAAAAGGAACACCCTTCATCGTTGTGGCAGAAGCAGAAAAACAAAAGGCTTATGTTCGCGTGGTAGACGGTGAAGAACAGTCTGTCAGCCGGTTCGATGTAGGAGGAAAAGAGATTCAGAAAGGACTGAAAGGATTTATCTATGGTGAAAGAGGCGTATGGCGACCGGGAGATACACTACACATCTCCTTCATATTGGAAGACCGGGAAAAGAGGATACCGGACAAACATCCCGTAGCACTCGAAATCTATAATCCGAAAGGGCAGTTCTATACCAAAATGATTTCCACACAAGGTATGAACGGATTCTACACGTTTGATGTTCCTACGCAAGCCGGTGACCCGACCGGTCTTTGGAATGCATATATAAAGGTAGGAGGAACTACTTTCCACAAAGGCCTGCGTATTGAAACGATAAAGCCCAACCGACTGAAAATCAATCTGACGCTACCGAAGATTCTTCAATCAACAGACAAAAATGTCACTGTTCCGCTCGCTTCTGCGTGGCTGACGGGAGCCACTGCCTCCAAATTGAAAGCTAAAGTGGAAATGTCTTTGTCCAAAGTAAACACGCAATTCAAGAACTACGGACAATATATATTCAACGATCCTGCTACGGATTTCACAACCATTAAAACGGATGTGTTCGATGGCATACTTAATGCGGAAGGAAAAGCAGGAGTCACGTTGAAAGTTCCGGCAGCAACAAATGCACCGGGTATGCTGAATGCGACCTTCACCACCCGGGTATTCGAACCGGGAGGAGACGCCAGCATCTATACACAAAGCATTCCGTTCTCCCCATTTGTATCTTACGTAGGAATCAATCTGAATCAACCGAAAGGAAAATATATCGAAACGGATAAAGACCACGTCTTTGATATCGTGACCGTTAATTCGCAAGGACAGCCGGTGAACCGTTCCAACCTGGAATATAAGATATACCGCATCAGTTGGAGCTGGTGGTGGGAAAACAGCGACGAGTCTTTCGGCACTTACATCAACAATAGTTCCATTACCCCCGTAGCCAGTGGTAAATTGCAGACCAGCGGAGGAAAAACAACATTTAAATTCCGTGTCGATTATCCGTCTTGGGGACGCTATCTCGTATATGTAAAAGACAAAGATAGTGGCCACGCCACCGGAGGAACCATCTATGTAGACTGGCCGGAATCACGGGGACGTTCGAACAAGACCGATCCCAGCGGTATCAAGATGCTTACTTTCTCGCTGGATAAAGACTCTTACGAGATAGGAGAAACAGCTACGGCAATTATTCCTGCGGCTGCCGGAGGGCGTGCGTTGGTATCCATAGAAAACGGTTCGTCCGTATTGCACCGGGAATGGATAGAGGTAACCAACGAGGGAGACACGAAATATACATTTGAGATTACTCCGGAAATGGCTCCGAACGTATATCTGCACATCAGTCTGCTACAACCTCATGCACAGACAATAAATGATTTACCGATCCGTATGTATGGCATTGCTCCGGTATTTGTCACCAACCGCCAGACTGTTCTGCAACCTCAGATACAGATGCCGGAAGTATTGCGACCGGAGACAGACTTCAACGTCACAGTCAGCGAAAAAAGTGGGAAGCCGATGACTTACACATTAGCTATTGTTGATGACGGATTATTGGATCTAACCAATTTCAAGACACCTGATCCCTGGAATGAATTCTATTCACGCGAGGCACTCGGTATCCGCACTTGGGATATGTACGACAATGTATTGGGAGCTTCTGCCGGAGCTTACAGTTCACTTTTCAGCGTTGGTGGAGATGCAACGCTCAAACCGGCCGACGCAAAAGCGAACCGGTTCAAACCCGTAGTGAAGTTTATAGGGCCATTCTATTTGGAAAAGGGCAGGCAGCAGACGCATACATTGAAACTTCCGATGTATGTGGGTTCGGTACGTGCCATGGTAGTGGCAGGACAGGACGGAGCTTACGGGAATGCAGAAAAGACTGCATTTGTACGGACACCATTAATGTTACTCTCCACTTTGCCGCGCGTACTTAGTATTCAGGAAGAAATCACTGTTCCGGTCAATGTCTTCGCTATGGAAAAACAAGTGAAGAATGTGACCGTATCGCTTCAGGCGTCCGGTGGCGGAGTTCAGATAGAAGGTTCCCATCAACAGTCGCTCACCTTCAACCGGCCCGGCGACCAACTTGTGTTCTTTACTTTAAAGACCGGCAACAAAACCGGAAAGGCAACCATCAAACTGACGGCAAGCGGTGGCGGACAACAAACCAAAGAAACCATTGAAATAGAAGTACGGAATCCGAATCCGATAGTTACATTACGCAGCAGCGAATGGATAGAAACGGGACAGAACAAAGAATTATCCTATCAGTTAGGAAGTTTGTCTGCAAACAACCAGATAAAACTGGAAGTATCGCGCATTCCATCAGTAGACATCAGCCGTCGGTTCGACTTCTTATATAACTATCAACACCACTGCACGGAACAGTTGACTTCAAAAGCACTGCCACTCCTGTTTATCGCTCAGTTCAAAACAATAGATACCCGGGAAGCAGAGAAGATAAAAGCAAATGTACAAGAAGCGATCCGTCAGATTTACGCCCGCCAACTCCCCAACGGAGGATTTGTCTACTGGCCGGGAAATGCCGTTGCTGACGAATGGATCAGTTCTTACACAGGAATGTTCTTAACACTGGCGCAGGAGAAAGGCTATGCCGTCCATGCAAATGTATTGAACAAGTGGAAACGCTTCCAACGTGCTGCCGCACAAAATTGGCGTATGCCTCAAGAGGCAAACAACTGGCAACAATGGCAGTCAGAACTGCAACAGGCTTTCCGCCTCTATACCCTGGCTCTGGCCGGTGCACCGGAATATGGCGCCATGAACCGGATGAAAGAACAACCGGGATTATCTATCCAAGCTAAATGGAGACTGGCAGCTGCCTACGCACTGACGGGTAAGATGAAGCCTGCCGAAGAACTAGTGTACAATGCAGAGACAACAGTCATCCCCTACTCTTCCATGAATCAGATTTACGGTTCGTCCGACCGGGATGAAGCGATGATCTTGGAAACATTACTTCTGATGAACCGGGAACGGGATGCTTTACAGCAAGCGAAAGTCGTTTCAAAGAATCTGTCACAAGAGAACTGGTTCAGCACACAGTCCACCGCTTTCGCCCTTATGGCAATGGGACGCCTGGCGGAGAAGTTGTCCGGCTCGTTAGACTTCACCTGGACATGGAACGGCAAACAACAGCCTGCCGTAAAATCGGCTAAAGCCGTCTTCGAGAAAGAGATTTCCACTTCTCCCAAATCAGGAACGGTTGCCGTAAAGAATCAAGGCAAGGGAGCACTAAGTGTAGACCTTATTACACGTACACAGTTGTTGAATGATACGTTGCCGGCTATTTCCGACAATCTTCGTATGGATATCAGGTATGCAAGTATGGATGGTAAACCGATGTCTGTCAACGATATCCGGCAGGGAACGGACTTCACGGCTATTGCTTCGATATCCAACACAAGCGGGACCACCGATTACACCAACTTGGCATTGACTCACATCATCCCGTCCGGCTGGGAAGTGTATAACGAGAGAATGACGGTTCCCGAAGCAGAGCCACAAGAGACAACCGACTCGTCCGGTAATGTGAGCGGCCAATATACTTATCAGGATATCCGCGACGATCGTGTATTGACTTATTTCAATCTGCGCCGGGGCGAAACGAAGATATTTACAATCAGGTTGCAAGCTACCTATGCGGGTAACTTTATCCTTCCGGCTGTTCAGTGTGAGGCGATGTATGACGTCAATGTACAGGCACGAAGCAAAGCGGGAAGAACCACAGTCAGCCGCTAATGTAGATTCTGTGCATGGAACAAACTCGGTTCATGGGAGACAAGATATTGAATTTCTTCAAACATTTATCCGTCACTAAAAGAGTATTGCTCGGCATTATTACTCTTTTAGTGATAGGATATATCTTTTGTCTTCCCCGGCAACTGTTTCATGTTCCCTACTCTACCGTTGTGACAGACAGAAATGGAGAGTTATTAGGAGCACGTATCGCTTCCGACGGTCAATGGAGATTTCCTCCACGAAAGACGACACCCGAGAAAATCAGGCAATGCCTCATTACTTTCGAAGACAAGAATTTCTATTATCATTGGGGAGTAGACCCGTTATCCATAGGGAGAGCTACTTATCAGAATCTAAAAAACAAACGTATCGTCAGCGGAGGCAGTACCCTCACAATGCAGACGATCCGCCTGGCCCGCAATGAGTCACGAACTTTCGGAGAGAAAGTGATTGAAATGATTCTTGCCACCCGGTTGGAATTTCGTGCTTCAAAAGAAGAAATCCTGTCGATGTATGTATCACACGCACCTTTCGGAGGAAATGTAGTAGGATTGGATGCAGCATCCTGGCGTTATTTCGGTCACTCCGCCGAGGATTTATCATGGGCAGAATCCGCCATGCTCGCCGTCCTGCCCAATGCCCCCGCCATCATTCATTTGTCGAAAGGACGAAAAACACTACTTGCCAAACGAAACCGTCTCCTGAAACAACTTCTTGATAAAGAGATTATCGACTCATCGACCTATGAACTAGCTGTCAGCGAACCGCTGCCTGACGAACCTCATCCCTTACCTCAAATAGCGCCGCATCTGGTCAGCCGATTCTATCAGGAAAGAAACGGCCGGTATTCCCGCACGACTATCAACAAAGGAATGCAGACTCATATAGAGGATTTGGCCGAACGCTGGAGCAATGAATTCAATCGGAGTGACATTCGTAACCTGGCTATTCTTGTGATTGACATTCCTTCCAATCAAGTAGTGGCTTACTGCGGGAATGTACATTTCGACCGGAAACAAGGAGGAAATCAGGTAGATGTGATCCAGGCTCCCAGAAGCACTGGCAGTATATTGAAACCTTTCTTATATTATGCCATGTTGCAGGAAGGAAGTATGTTGCCCGATATGCTATTGCCGGATGTGCCTGTCAACATCAACGGGTATACTCCACAGAACTTCAGTATGCAATATGAAGGAGCCGTACCCGCTTCAGAAGCATTGGCACGCTCATTGAATATCCCGGCAGTAACCATGCTGCAAAGATACGGAGTACCCAAGTTCCACAACTTCCTGCAACAAATAGGATTCAAAACGATCAGTCGCCCATCCTCCCATTATGGGTTATCATTGATTTTAGGAGGAGCGGAAGCTACGTTATGGGGCGTGACGAACGCCTATGCGCAAATGGGGCGAAGCCTTGTCACCGGACATTCGGATTCAGAAACTCCCGTTTCCGCCAAAGAAGCGGAAGCGAGAATGATAGTAGAAGAAGATACTAAAAACAGGGCCGTACAGCATAAAAGTATCTGGGATAAAGGTGCCGTGTGGCAGACATTCAACGCTTTGAAAGAAGTCAACCGCCCCGAAGAAATTGACTGGAAAGCTATCCCTTCCATGCAGCCGGTTGCATGGAAAACCGGAACAAGCTATGGTTTCCGTGACGCCTGGGCAGTGGGTGTAACTCCACGTTATGCAGTCGGCGTATGGGTAGGAAATGCAACCGGAGAGGGAAAGCCCGGATTAGTCGGCGCACAAACAGCAGGTCCCGTGTTATTCGACATATTCAATTATCTCCCTTCATCGTCATGGTTCGAACGCCCGACAGGAGTTTTCATTGATGCAGAAATATGCCACCAGTCTGGGCACCTGAAAGGAAGATTTTGTGAAGATATAGATACATTGCTAGTTCTGCCCGCCGGACTGCGGACAGAAGCTTGCCCTTATCATCATCTTGTCACACTATCCGCCGATGAAAGCCGGCGTATTTATGAAAACTGTGCAAATACAGAGCCTACTATTCAGAAATCCTGGTTTGTCCTGCCACCCGTATGGGAATGGTATTACAAACAACATCACCCGGAATACAAATCGCTTCCGCCTTTCAAACCCGGCTGTGGGGAAGACACCTTCCAAGCAATGCAATTTATTTATCCTCCGATGAACGCCCGTATCAAACTACCCCGACAAATGGATGGCAGTAAAGGTTTTATAACGGTGGAACTGGCTCATAGCAATCCTGACGCAACGATCTTCTGGCACCTCGACGAAACTTATCAGACGCAAACGCAGGACTTCCACAAGATTTCCCTGCAACCTGCTCCCGGTAAACATTCACTGACAGCAGTAGACGATGAGGGCAATACAGTTTCTACTACTTTCTTCGTCGAATAAACAGCTTATTTATTATCTTTGCGGCATGAAACAGCCATTAAAAGAAAACGGAGGACTACCGGCGTCTATCCTCTGGACACTTGCTATTGTGGCGGGTATTTCGGTAGCCAATATCTATTACGTCCAACCTCTGCTAAATATGATACGCCATGAACTTGGCATATCAGAGTTCCGAACTAACCTGATTGCCATGGTCACGCAGATAGGTTATGCGGCCGGACTATTGTTTATCACTCCCTTGGGTGATTTATACCAACGCAAGAAGATTATCCTTGCCAACTTCCTCGTCCTTATATTCTCACTATTGACGATTGCCCTGGCGCATAATATCCATGTGATACTTGTTGCCTCATTCCTTACGGGGGCCTGTTCTATGATTCCACAGATATTCATTCCCATGGCCGCCCAGTTTTCACGTCCGGAGCATAAAGGCAGAAATGTAGGAATCGTCTTATCGGGATTACTGACCGGCATCCTGGCTTCACGCGTCGTCAGCGGATTCGTCGGTGAACTGTTCGGGTGGCGGGAGATGTATTATATTGCCGCAGGTATGATGTTTGTCTGTGCGGTTGTCGTACTGAAAGTTCTTCCCAACATTCAGACCAACTTCCGGGGAAAGTACAGCGACCTGATGAAATCCCTGCTGGCTTTGGTGAAAGAGTTTCCGCAACTACGCATCTACTCTATCCGGGCCGCCCTGAACTTCGGTTCGCTCCTCGCCATGTGGTCCTGCCTCGCTTTCAAAATGGGACAAGCTCCATTCTTCGCCAATAGCGACGTGATTGGTATGCTGGGACTTTGCGGAGTAGCCGGAGCATTAACAGCTTCTTTTGTGGGAAGATATGTAAAACGGGTAGGCGTCCGCCGCTTCAACTTCATCGGCTGCGGGTTGATTCTTTTGTCCTGGTTATTGTTCTTCGTCGGAGAAAACACTTACGCCGGAATCATCGCCGGCATTATCATGATTGATATAGGGATGCAATGCATCCAACTCAGTAACCAGACGAGTATCTTCGAACTGAATCCCCGCGCTTCGAACCGTATCAATACAATTTTCATGACTACCTACTTCATCGGTGGCTCCATGGGAACATTCCTTGCCGGAAGTTTCTGGCAACTGTATGGCTGGCACGGCGTTATCGGTATCGGAGTCCTTTTAACCGGTATTTCTCTATTAATTACGATTTTCTTTAAGAAGTGAGTCAACAAAATGGATGATAAAACCGTTTAATACAAAAAATCAGTAAACTATGAAGTACGGAGTTAACAGACAAATCTTACTAATCATAGCCGGCACCGTCTGGATTATTGCGGGCGGAAACATCCTGCGGATAGGAATCGTCACCTGGATGAACAACTCACACGACTGGATGTTTAAGATAGGGGAAGCCACTATCGTTTTCCTGTTATTCTTCGTACTGATTTTTAAAAGACTCTACTACAAGCATACCCGCCGGATTGAACAGAAGAAAGAAACCCGCAACTGTCCTTTCTCTTTCTTCGATGTAAAAAGCTGGATAATCATGATATTCATGATTTCTCTCGGAATTACGATCCGAAGCTTCCATTTGCTACCCGAAAGTTTTATCTCTGTCTTCTACACCGGATTATCCATTGCGCTGATTCTGACAGGAATACTTTTCATCCGCTATTGGTGGCTGAAACGTAAAACCATGCTCAACTAAAGGTTAGCTCTTTCTATATTCCAAGAAAATATAAACTTATAATAATTTTTATTGCCCGCTCCCATAATGCAAAAGATTTCTACCTTTTTGTTGTATCTTTGCAGCCAAAAATAAATATCAGCTAAACAACAAAAAAAGGATTAGAGAATTTAGCATGAAAAAAGCTCCTTCCCCACTCGTATCACTGATACCGATTATTGTACTTGTTCTATTATTATTCGCTACTATCCATACTTTCGGCAGCGACGCACTGAGTGGCGGCAGCCAAGTGTCACTGCTTACTACCACCGCAGTCTGTATCCTTATCGGCATGGCATTCTACAAAATTCCATGGAAAGACTACGAGCTGGCTATTACAAACAACGTAGCCGGAGTGACAACTGCTATCATTATCCTGCTGATTATTGGTGCGCTCAGCGGTATCTGGATGATTAGCGGTGTAGTGCCTACGCTGATTTATTATGGAATGCAGATTATCCACCCAAGTTTCTTCCTTGCATCCACCTGCATTATCTGCGTACTGATTTCAGTCATGACCGGAAGTTCGTGGACTACAATTGCCACTATCGGTATCGCATTAATGGGGATCGGTAAGGCACAGGGATTTGAAGAAGGTTGGATTGCTGGAGCGATTATCTCCGGTGCCTATTTTGGCGACAAGGTATCTCCATTGTCGGAAACTACCATATTGGCAGCCTCCGTCACAGACACTCCCCTCTTCCGCCATATCCGCTACATGATGATAACCACGATTCCTTCTCTTGTCATTACCCTGATTATTTTCACCGTAGCGGGATTCTCACATGATGCCAACAATACGCAACATATCACGGAGGTGGCCGCCGCACTGAATGAGAAGTTCCATATCACACCATGGCTTCTGATTGTTCCGGTCGCCACGGGAATATTGATTGCACGTAAGGTACCTTCTATCATTACGCTGTTCCTGTCAACATTGCTGGCAGGCATCTTTGCCCTGATATTTCAACCGGATTTATTACAGGAGATTTCGGGAATGGCCGCCTCCGGCTTCGATTCGCTGTTCAAAGGACTGATGATGACCTTCTACGGAAGTACAAGTCTGCACACAGATAATGCCGTTTTGACAGATTTAATCGCTACACGTGGCATGTCCGGCATGATGAATACGATTTGGCTGATCTTATGTGCCATGTGCTTTGGCGGGGCGATGACAGCCAGCGGTATGTTGGGAAGTATCACTTCTATCTTTGTCCGTTTTATGAAGAAAACAGTCAGCGTGGTGGGAGCTACGGTTTGTTCCGGGTTGTTCCTCAATCTGGCAACTGCCGACCAATACATCAGTATCATTCTGACCGGAAATATGTTCCGCGACATTTATGCTAAAAAAGGTTACGAAAGTTGTTTGCTGAGCCGGACGACCGAGGATTCAGTAACCGTTACATCCGTGCTGATCCCCTGGAATACCTGCGGGATGACGCAGGCTACAATACTAAGCGTCCCCACATTGGTATATCTTCCCTATTGTTTTTTCAACATTATCAGCCCTTTAATGAGTATTGCCGTCGCAGCGATCGGATATAAAATTGCGCGACGCTCGTGAACAATCTGGCACAGACTTTGTTTTTGCAATAAACGGACAACGTATTAAACCTAAACAAAAAAAAGTTATGAAAAAGTTTATTGCATTATTAGCATTAGTATTAGTAAGTGCAAGCACGATGATGTATGCACAGGAAAGTAACGCAGCAGCACGCCGCGCAGAAAGAAAAGCTCAAAGAGATGCGGAAAGAGCTAAACTCCGTGCCGAAGAACAGGTGCAGGACATGGCAGCTTATCAACAAGCCGTACAGGCTTTGAAGAATAAACAGTTCGTTCTGGAAGCCAATCAGGTAATATTCCGCAATGGCATGAGCGCTTTTGTTACTTCAAACACTAACTTCGTTCTGATGAACGGCAACAGAGCCACAGTACAGACTGCTTTCAACACTCCTTATCCCGGCCCTAACGGAATCGGTGGTGTCACAGTAGACGGTAATTCTTCGGACATGAAGATGAATGTCGACAAGAAAGGTAATGTGAACTGCTCATTCAGCGTTCAAGGTATCGGTATCTCCGCTCAAGTATTTATCACCATGAGCAACGGAGACAACAACGCTTCAGTTACAATCAGCCCTAACTTCAGCAACAATAACCTGACACTGAACGGAAATATCATTCCGCTCGACCAGTCCAACATCTTCAAAGGACGTTCCTGGTAATCGGGATACAAGAATCTTGGAACAACTCCGCTACAAATCGCGCAAAATGCGTACATTTGTAGCGGAGTTTTTTTAATTCATTAATTTCCTATGAGAGAATATATCATCGCAGACAATCAGGACATCAGTAAAGCGGGGATGATGTTTCTGCTAAGCAAGCAGAAAGATGTTGCCACCCTCTTAGAAGCTGACAACAAGGCAGAACTGATTCAGCAGCTCCGGTTGTATCCGCAAGCGGTGGTAGTGCTGGATTATACGCTATTCGATTTTGCCGGGGCGGATGAGCTGATTGTCTTGCAGGAAAGATTCAAAGAGGTCGACTGGATTCTGTTCTCGGATGAGTTAAGTATTAATTTTCTCCGCCAGGTATTGTTCAGCAGTATGGCTTTCGGGGTAGTGATGAAAGATAACTCAAAAGAGGAAATCATGACTGCTATCCAATGTGCCGGCCGTAAACAACGGTATATCTGCAATCATGTCAGCAACCTGCTGCTTTCAGGCGCTGCTTCTCCTGTGGCCGGCACAATGACAGAAGACCATTTGCTGACGCAAACGGAAAAGAATATCCTGAAAGAAATTGCACTGGGGAAAACAACGAAAGAGATTGCAGCGGAAAAAAATCTAAGCTTCCATACAATTAACAGCCACCGCAAAAATATCTTCCGGAAACTGGGAGTGAATAATGTGCACGAAGCGACTAAATATGCGATGCGGGCAGGGATTGTGGATTTGGCGGAATATTATATCTAAAAACAATCTACTTCACGGCGTCAATCCCTGCAAGAAGCTCTTCATCCGATTTCCCCACTCCCCACGCAAACCTGCGCAGCCTCATCATAAACAACTCCGAACTGTCCGGGGGCAATGCCCTGTAAGTTTTCAGAAGACAAGATACGGAACTGCCTCTCTCCTTCCTGCACAAGTTTCCCTTTCGTAAATTCGGGAGTATGGCGAATCTTGAAAGTGATGCCTATCTCCTTTCCTGCTGACTGCCACGGATTATCCGTAATAAAATGGAAATCGTTGATGCGAAGTTCATTGCCGTATTGTGTTTTCACACCGTAACCACGGGACACATAGATAATATTCTCCTGAATATCTTTCTTTATCACAAACCAAGGACCACCACTTAATCCGAGCCCCTTGCGCTGACCGATCGTATGAAACCAATAACCCCGATGCGTACCCAGTTTCTTACCAGTCTCCAGTTCGATAATCATCCCTTCCTTTTCTCCCAAAAAGCGGCGGACAAAATCATTGTAGTTTATCTTTCCGAGAAAGCAAATGCCCTGACTGTCTTTTCTCCGGGCACTCGGTAAGCCTGCATTCAACGCTATCTCACGCACTTCATGCTTCATCAGTCCGCCAATGGGAAACATCAGCTTGGAAACTTGCAGATAATCTATTTGTGCAAGGAAGTCCGTCTGGTCCTTTACAGGATCTTTCGCTGTCCCGAGCCACGTCTTACCGTTACGTTGCAAGGTAGTGGCGTAATGTCCGGTAGCCGTATAATCAAAGTCTTTTCCGATACGCTGTTCAAAGCAGCCAAACTTAATAAGTTTGTTGCACATCACATCCGGATTGGGTGTCAGCCCCTTCTTAATCTTATCAATGGCATAGGCCGCCACATTGTCCCAATACTCGCGATGTAAATCCACCACCTCCAAAGACAGACCGTATTTACGGGCAGTAGCGGTAGACAATTCAATATCTTCCTCTGCCGAACAATCCATATATTCCGCCCCGTCCATGCCGATCTTAATATAAAAAAGAGTCGGCTTGTATCCTTGCTCACAAAGGAGATGTACGACCACTGAACTGTCGACACCTCCCGATAATAATGCAGCTATATCCATCCCAAAATCCTAATTAATACCTATTGATAACTTTGATATGGCAAAGATAAGGCCATATCCGCTAACAACCAATCACACATTGAAGGCATTTTTATACCATAAATGTGGTAGATAAGCAAAGTATTTCCTACATTTGCACAGTGAAAAGCTTTTTATAATGACAAAATTAAGAAAGATAATCCTTATACCTGCCCTGGTTATCGTATCTATCAGCGGCTTTTTCTCCTGCGGTGTCGACCGCTGGCCGGAGTATGCCCACATGACTGCATTGGACACATGGATGTACGATATCATGCAACAGAACTATCTGTGGTATCAAGACCTACCTGCCTACGATGATGCGAATCTGTTTCTGGAACCTGCCCAGTTCTTGTCAAAAGTAAAGTCGAAGAACGACAGTTATTCGTTCGTCGATTCTGTCATGGAGACTCCGCTGCCAAGCTATGGATTCGACTATTCATTGGTTCGCAACCCGGACATTGACACTGCTTACAACGCACTGATTACTTATGTCATTCCCGGTTCTCCGGCCGCGGCCGTACTGAAACGGGGCGACTGGATTGTGAAAGTAGACACCTCCTATATCAGCAAGAAATATGAAAGCCAACTACTGCAAGGTACGGAACCCCTGGAAGTTACTTTAGGAAAATATCAATTAGTTCCGCCCACAGAGCCACCGGTAGAAGGTGAAGAAGAAGAAGAAATTTACCGGGTTGTTCCGGTAGGTGATCCGGTAAAGATTGGTGCAGCCGTACCATTGGTAGACAATCCGGTTCACTGTAAGAAAACACTGACACTGACCGATGGAAGTGAAGTCGGCTATCTGATGTATAACAGTTTTACGGCAGGCACCAAAGAGAGTCCAGAAAAATACAACGCCGAATTACGCGAATGGTCGGATGAGCTTGCTCAGAAGAATATTCACGAGGTAATACTCGACCTGCGATACAACAAAGGAGGAAGCATTGATTGCGTACAGTTGTTGAGTACGATGCTTGTGTCTTCTTATTATCTTGACCAGACAATGGGATTTCTGGAATATAATGACAAGAACACGGATAAAGATGTGACCCTGACATTTGACTCCAAACTTTTAAATACCTCCGGCGGCAAGAACCTGGACTTAACAACCCTTATCGTCCTGATTGGCGGAGAAACAGCAGGAGCACCGGAAATGCTGATGCACTGCCTGAACGGAAAGATTCAAAAATTAATAGCTATCGGCAGTTCAACAAAAGGACAAAATGTAGCCACGGAACAATTCATCAACGAAGAATTCCAATGGTCCGTCAATCCGGTTGTAGCTACTATCTATGACTCCGAGCATGATACTTACCCCGGATTCAAACCGACATACTCAGTCAATGCTTCAACAGATTACTTAACTTTCCTGCCTTTCGGTGATGAAAAGGAAACTTTGTTGAGTGTTGCCCTCGGAGTATTGAACGGAACTTATCCGCCTAAAGAAGAGGAAGAAGAAACTCCAAGCACACGAATCAAGATAGAGAAAAGTGTGAATAGTCCTTCGAGCCGGTTGTTCATAGGAGGAAGCGGATTAAGAATCAAATAATAGCCAGACTACAATTTCGGCATTCTTTTGTCAAGAGCAGATTTATGTATCATTAACAGAAAAAGCGGCATTACTCCGCTTTTTCAAAACGCACGCTCTAAATCTACTTAACAGAGCGTCTGTTTCCGGTAAACAGAGCGTCTGTTCCGACCTGACAGAGCGTGTAATTTGTCGTAGTCCGTCAGCTAAAGTGCTTTCATCCCCGAGCTTACGCCCGTTATGAGCCGGGGTCAAGTTCTCACACATCCGGCATACAATAAAAAAAGGAGAAAGCCAATGCTTTCTCCTTCTATCGTAGTTTAACCTCAATCTATTTTATGATTATGTATCCAAAGATACGACATCCAAAAGCTAAAGTCAAGCATTAGCCCTTTTATTTCTTGAAAAACTTATCAAAGAACAGAATCTGATAGTCAATGGAGTTATTCCAATACTTCCCGTTATGTCCGCCGGGACGAGTGATAAAGTCATGGTTAATCTTCCGGGCCAACAGACGGTTATGCAAATCCTTGTTCACATTCAGAAAGAAATCCGCTTCACCACAGTCGATAATGATAGCCAAATCCCCGTTTTCTATCTTGTCAATCTGATTGATAACCGTATGTTCATCCCATACCTTTTTATTGTATGCAAATTCGCCCAACTGTTTCGACATATCCCAGTTCAACGGGAACGGACGGATATCTACCCCGCCACTGGTACTTCCACCGGCACCAAACGTATCTTTATGACGGATAGCGTTCCACATAGCCCCATGTCCTCCCATGCTCAATCCTGTTATGGCACGTCCTTTCCTGTCAGCAATCGTCTTATAATGTCCGTCAATATACTTCACCAGTTCCGATGAAACAAAAGTTTCGTAACGGTAAGACGGATCTTTCGGACTGTCCCAGTACCAGCTATTCTTTCCGTCCGGACAAACAAAGATGATTCCTTTTTCATCCGCAATCTGCGGAAGATCCGGTTTCACCCCGATCCATGTTTTAGCATTTCCACCATAACCGTGCAACAGATAAATGACGGGACAAGCCACCGCTTTCTTGCCCAACGCAGCGTCCGGCGTAACGACCACCACCTGTACATCCTTATTCATGGAAGGGCTATTAACTAATAAAGTATCTACTTTGGCAGCAAAAGAGGGGGCCACCAATATCAATAATAAAGCAGCTAACAGAAGATTTCTCTTTTTCATTATACGTATATAGTTAGATTAAATTATTCTTCCTCCTTTTCCTCTGAAGAAGGGAACTTGGCAACAGGCACCTCAAAAGTCCGTTGGCACTGTCCGCAGGTATATTCCCAATGATTATCTCCCGGAGGGGCTGCCGCCAACATGGAAAGTATTGCCGCACCGACAGCACGCAGCCTCTGTCCTTTTTTTAACCTGAACTTAATATCCGACGACCCGCAATAAGGGCAAAGCGTCAATTCTTCCGGCCAACTCTGGTTATCTCTCAACACCTGAACGGCTTTCTCATAATCATCATCCGCCACCAGAATGTCCACTCCCGCTATGCTGCTCACACAACTCTTATATAAGGTAGAGAAGTTTTCATTGTGCAGAATAGATTCAATCCCTTCGTTCTCCAACGCTCCCTGAAGGATATGTGCCTTCATCGCGTCATTGCAAGTAATCAGTTTTACAGTCTTCATAAGGAATCTGTTTTTATATTTCCCACAAATATAGAACATATTCTTTTTTTATTCACTGAATATATCATTCTTTAATACTTTTTTCGTACTTTCGCAGCACTAAACTGCAACCGCATGAAAAGATTGTTGACACTTCTACTGTTTTTCAATACTATGCTCCTTCTGTTGCAAGCACAACCTATGCATCAGATAAAGGGAACGGTGATTGACAAGAATAGTCGTCAGCCATTGGAATTTATCAATGTGATGATTATCGGGCTGAATAAGGGCAGTGTCACCAATGTTGAAGGGCGTTTCACCATTGAACAAGTGCCGCCGGGCATTTACCGCCTGCAAGCATCGGCAATCGGATACAAGAGCGTTACGACCTCCGAATACATCTTATCTACCAAAAACCTGAACATCCCGATAGAAATGGAGGAGAACCTGACCGAACTCGAAGGAGTGACAATCACCGCCTCCCCTTTCCGGCGCGATGTGGAAAGTCCCGTCAGCCTGCGCATTATCGGAATACAGGAAATAGAAAAGAATCCGGGCGCCAACCGGGATATTTCACGCATCGTGCAATCTTACCCCGGAGTCGCCTTTTCACCGATAGGATACCGCAACGACCTGATTGTGCGAGGCGGGGCTCCTTCCGAAAACCGCTTCTATCTTGACGGAGTAGAAATCCCCAACATCAACCACTTCAGTACGCAAGGCGCATCCGGCGGTCCGGTAGGAATCCTCAACGCCGACCTGATACGGGAAGTAAATTTCTATACCGGCGCTTTCCCTGCGGATAAGGGAAATGCACTTAGTTCCGTACTCGACTTCAAGTTGCGCGACGGAGATATGGAACGCAATTCATTGAAGGCTACACTGGGAGCTTCCGAAGTTTCTTTGGCTTCCAACGGACATATAGGCAAGAAGACTTCCTACTTGGTTTCCGTGCGCCAGTCTTATCTGCAATTCCTGTTTGATATGCTCGATTTGCCTTTCCTGCCAACCTTTACCGATGCACAATTCAAACTGAAAACCCGGTTTAACGAGCAGAATGAACTGACGGTATTAGGACTGGGCGGAATTGATAATATGCGGCTGAATACGAAAGCTGACAGTGAAGACAATGAATATATCCTGAGTTATCTGCCTAAGATAAAACAGGAGACATTTACTGTGGGGGCAGTCTATCGTCATTATGCAGGTGCACACGTGCAATCGGCAGTAGTCAGCCATAGTTATCTGAACAACCGTAATACGAAATATCGCCGGAACGATGAAAGCCATCCGGATAACTTAATGCTCCGCCTCCGTTCCACCGAACAGGAAACGAAACTCCGTCTCGAGAACAGCACTACTTTCCGTAATTGGAAAATCAATCTCGGCGTCAATCTGGATTACAGCCAATATACCAACACTACCTTTCAACGGGTGTACACTAACCAGCCGCAAACTTTTGATTATCACACGTATTTAGGTATCTTGCGCTGGGGACTTTTCGGAACGATCAATTACACTTCAATGGACGACCGCTTCACTGCCTCTCTAGGTCTGCGGGCCGACGCCAATGATTATTCATCGACAATGAAGAACCTTTCCGACCAGCTTTCTCCCCGCCTGTCACTCTCCTATCAACTAGCCGATCATTGGTTTGCAAGCGGAAATGCGGGACTGTATTATCAACTCCCTGCCTACACGGCTCTCGGCTTTAAGAATAATAACGGGACTTTCGCTAATAAATACAACCTCCGTTACATGAAAGTGAGTGAAGGAAGTCTGGGAATCAGTTGGAGAAAGGGAGATACCTTCGAAGCATCCGTAGAAGGATTCTACAAAGATTATGATAAGATCCCTCTTTCCGTAGCGGACGGGATTCCTCTTAACTGCAAAGGAAATGATTATGGAGTAGTCGGTAATGAGTTACTTACTTCCACTGCACAAGGGCGCTCCTACGGTGCGGAGATTTTGGTGAAGTGGCTTATTGCCAAGAAACTGAATCTGGCTTCTTCCTTTACCTTGTTCAAGAGTGAATATCGCAACGATAAAGAAAGCGAATACATCGCCTCCGCGTGGGACAACCGCTATATATTCAATCTGCGGGGAACGTATAATCTTCCGCATCAATGGAGTTTCGGCATGAAGGTAAGCTGCATCGGCGGTGCTCCGTACACTCCTTATGACGAAACCAAGTCGTCTTTGGTATCAGCATGGGATGCACAGGGAAAAGCATATTACGATTACTCGAAATATAACAAAGAGCGTCTCCCCGCTTTTGCGCAGGTGGATGTACGCGTGGACAAAACGTTTTATCTGAAACATTGTATGCTGGGATTTTATCTCGATTTGCAGAACATCACAGTCAGCAAGCTGAAACAGCAGGATGTGCTTATGAGTACCGGCATCATCGAGAACCCGGAAGCTCCCGCCGCTGCGCAACGATACAGGATGAAGCGTATTAAACAATCAAGCGGAACATTACTTCCGACACTGGGAATCACATTTGAATATTAACCATAGTTTGAAACATTAATTGAAACGAGAATGAAAAGACAAATTGCTATGATTGCCCTGTTGTTTTTGGGTATGGGAATGACAGCTTCGGCACAATTCGGAAAGAAGTTTAATGTAGGGAAAGCCCTGCAAGCTGGAAAAGACGTAGTATCGGCAGTTACTTTATCAGACGCGGACATCGCCAACATGAGTAAGGAATACATGGTCTGGATGGATGCACACAATCCACTGACAAAACCTGACACTGAATACGGCAAACGTCTGGAGAAGCTGACCGGCCACATCAAAGAAATGGACGGGCTGAAACTGAACTTCGGCGTTTATGAAGTTGTAGACGTGAATGCTTTTGCCTGTGGAGACGGCAGTGTACGTATCTGCGCCGGACTAATGGATGTGATGACTGACGAAGAAGTAATGGCAGTAGTAGGACATGAAATCGGTCACGTTGTACACACTGACTCTAAAGACGCGATGAAAAATGCCTACCTTCGCTCGGCAGTGAAGAATGCAGCAGGTGCAGCCAGCAACAAAGTTGCCAAACTGACTGACTCTGAACTGGGAGCAATGGCAGAAGCTCTTGCCGGCGCACAGTATTCACAAAAGCAGGAAAACGAAGCAGACGAATACGGTGTTGAGTTCTGTGTAAAAAACAACATCGACCCTTATGCCATGGCCAACGCATTGACCAAACTGGCTGAACTGGCAAAAGACGCTCCGAAATCTTCTTATGTACAGAGAATGTTCTCCTCTCACCCGGATACCGCCAAACGCATCGAACGCGCCAAAGCCAAAGCAGACAGCTATAAAAAATAAGGAGTATCTCTCGCTTTATCTTATATAAGAAAGGGAATACAGAGGCGGCTTCACCTCTGTATTCCCTTTCTCACTTCCAATACCCAAAAAGACAACACGATTATTAAATTTTCATTAATATATTACATAGATTTGCATAGTGTCGTGATTTCATGTAATTTCGAGGCTATAACCATTTTAATCCATTTATGGAATTTCTTATTATACTTTTCTTACTCGTACTGAATGGCATTTTTGCCATGTACGAAATCGCGCTGGTATCTTCCAGCAAAGCACGTCTTGAAACTCTTGTAGCCAAAGGTAACAAATCTGCCCGAGGAGTATTAAAGCAATTAGAAGAACCGGAAAAGTTTTTATCTACTATCCAAATCGGTATTACACTTATCGGTATTGTGTCCGGTGCTTATGGTGGAGTTGCCATTGCCGACGACCTTGTTCCTCTGTTCTCTCTTATTCCGGGAGCGGAAGCCTATGCGCGCAATCTGGCTATGATTACTACCGTGGCAGTGATCACTTATCTTTCTCTTATCATCGGGGAACTGGTACCTAAGTCCATAGCTCTCAGCAATCCGGAAAGATATGCAATCTTATTCAGCCCGATAATGATTCTGCTGACAAAAATCTCTTATCCTTTCGTATGGTTACTCAGTATCTCCACCCGCCTGCTGAATAAACTGATCGGACTGAAAAGCGAAGAACGCCCCATGACACAGGAGGAAATCAAAATGATTCTGCACCAAAGTTCGGAACAAGGGGTGATCGACAAGGAAGAGACGGAAATGATACGCGATGTATTCCGCTTCTCGGACAAACGTGCCAATGAATTGATGACGCACCGCAGAGATGTTGTGATACTTCATCCTGACGATACGCGGGAGAAGGTGATGAAGACTATCGAAGAAGAACATTACAGCAAGTATCTGTTGGTGGACGAACGGAAAGATGAGATAATCGGTGTGGTGTCCGTCAAAGATATTATCCTGACAATGGGCAATCAGAAGGAGTTCAACCTGCGTGAAATAGCCCGTCCGCCTCTCTTTATTCCGGAAAGTTTGTATGCAAATAAAGTTTTAGAGCTATTTAAGAAGAACAAAAACAAGTTCGGAGTTG
>OIWL01001219.1_pt1 | contig 28717 bp, 14 predicted proteins | sample 1587561 | NCBI WGS metagenome assembly OIWL01 (sample SAMEA3888903, study PRJEB22519) | human gut metagenome | biome: human gut; feature: human-associated habitat; material: faeces | place: Denmark | collected 2010 | reverse complement strand
GGAGCGGCTGCGCGAACCCGACAAGACCAGATACGAAATCTACGATGCGATCAAAAGGTGTCTGCCCCGATGCGCCGGATGGAAAGGGCTGGAGAAGCAACTGGAAAAACAGGGCATCGGCATCCGTTACAAGTATTGCGGTTCGACTGACCGCAAACAAGGGGTTTTGTTCTCGAAAAACGGCTTCGAGTTCTCCGGATCGAAGATCGACCGGGCTTTCAACTTTACGAAACTCGACAACCGGTTCAACAATATTCAACAACAAACCCAACACCGGGCAACGCTCTTCGGGAACCTCTCGGCGGCGGCAGGCAATTACCGTTCGGCATTTGCAGCGCTGTTCGGCGGCGTGGGCGGCGGCAGCACACGCGAAGAGCCGTCATCGGTAAACCTCGGAAAGGCAGGCGGGATTCCACTGCCGCCGGCCGATTCGCCCGGCGGAGTGTCCGCCAAGCAGTTACAGCGCAAGCCGGGAGAAAGCCCCGAAAAGTATATAGCACGAATCACGGCACTGCTCAACGCCGCGGCCGAGGCGATGGCCATCGCTGCGATGGAGCACCGCCGCAGGATGGAAGAACAGAAAAGAAGAGCCAAAATAAAACTGTAACCGAATTAGAAAATCTTAAAAATCATGAACGACGAAAATAAGATCGGACTCTCGATCGAAATGTACGAAGACCTCAAAGAAACGCTCGTCAAGGCTGTCAAAAGCACCAAAGCCAACGCGGGTCTGGAGAATGCACAACTGGAACGGATCGAGCAGCTGATAGAGGCCACGGAGCTCTCGCAGGGGCAGGTCGCACAGATGCTCGAACACGTACGCAAACAGATCAAGTTGCCCGGAGTGCAAAACGGGCGGGAGCAAGCGATGGCAGACAAATACAACACGCTGCTGGCGCAGTTGGTTGGGAGACTGGAGGTGATCGACCAAGAGAATAGGCAGACGCATACATTGATCGAGCAGGTAGCGAAAGCCGTCGAAACAGCGGCAAGGCCCGAAAACCTGCCAGTGCGGGAGCACCGGCATACTTATACGCTCGATATCAGTTCTTCGAAAACATTTTTGACGATGTTCGTCATGCAGGGATGTATTTTCCTGCAAGGCGCATTCATCTACCGAATTTCAGAGAACAATCGGCAGTTGGCCATGAACGACCTGAAATACCGTTACGTGAAGATGCGTGGTGAGATCAAAGAAAAGGAGCTTATGGAGTTGGAAACGATATTCAGGGATGAGCAGCACACGGCCATACGCGATACTGTCCGAAACCAAGTTGAACGGTACGAAGAAGCCGTAAGGCGGCGGGCAGAACAACTGGAGCGGGCTGCAATTAAAGAGCGCAAAGCGAAAAAGCTACTTGATGATGCAGCACAGTTGCGGGGAAAATAATTTATTTTCCCCGCTATAATGATTCGTTAATTTTGATTGACCACCTCCATGTTGTTTTGAAAATCAAGCAGTTGTGTTAATCTTGGATTTGTGGGCGTAAATGGTTTGGAGTCAATAATATAGGGGCGAACTTTTGCGTTTTAAAAATACGCATAAAAAAGCCCCTGTTCTTGAAAAGAACGAGGGGCAAAGGATTTTTTGAGGGGGCTGTGTGGGCCCCGGCATGATTGCCGTCCGCAGGCATCGCCCGTTATTTCAGCTTGCAGAGTTTGCGGTCTGCGTCGGTTGCCTCGCGTATGGAGATTGCAAAGCCTCCGCCGCGCGCCATCTCCACGTCGAGTTCCGTGCGTTGTCTGACCTTCCCGGTGCGGATGACATATGCCTGCGGATTGGTCTGGTAATCGGCATCGGGAGCATCGGCGTAGAGCGTCGCCACGTACTCCTTGCCGGGATCGAGGTAGTCGAACGGGAGCGTCACCGTACGTCGGTTCTCGTCCGTCACGCCGCCCACGAACCACTCGCCCGTGTCTTTGGCCTTGCGCGCCACGACGATGTAGTCGCCCGGTTCGGCCAGCAGGTAGCGGCTCTCTTCCCAGTCCAGTGCGACGTCCTCGATGAAACGGAACGCATCCATGTATTTCTCATAGTGCTCGGGCAGGTCTGCCGCCATCTGCAGCGGCGAGTACATCGTCACGTACAACGCCAGCTGGTTGGCGAGCGTCGCGTTGACGTGCGAGTGGTTGCCGGGGTTGACCTCCGCGACGTCCATCACGAAGATGCCGGGCGTGTAGTCCATCGGGCCGCCCTGCAGGCGCGTGAAGGGCAGGATCGTCACATGGTGGGGCTTCGAGCCGCCGAACGCCTGGTACTCCGTGCCGCGTGCCGACTCGTTGCCGATCAGGTTGGGGTAGGTGCGGCAGAGGCCCGTCGGGCGCACCGCCTCGTGGGCGTTGACCATGATCTTGTGGTCGGCGGCCCGGCGGACGGCATAGAGGTAGTGGTTGTTCATCCACTGCCCGTAATGGTGCTCGCCGCGGGGCAGGATGTCGCCCACGTACCCGCTCTTGACCGAGTTGTACCCGTATTTGTCCATCAGGCGGTAGGCCGCTTCCATGTGGCGTTCGTAGTTGCGCACCGAAGCCGACGTTTCATGGTGCATCATCAGCCGGATGCCTTTCCCGTGCGCATATTCGTTCAGTGCGGCGATGTCGAAATCGGGGTAGGGGGTCACGAAATCGAAGACGTAATCCTTCGTGTGCCCGAACCAGTCCTCCCAGCCGACGTTCCAGCCTTCGACGAGCAGCTGGTCGAACCCGTGTGCCGCCGCGAAGTCGATGTACCGCTTCACGTTCTCGTTCTCGGCGCCGTGGCGGCCGCTGGGCCTGCATCGGGCGTAATCCGTCACGCCGAGCTGTACCGACGGCACGTCGCGCGTATAGGCCCAGTCGCTCTTGCCGGTGATCATTTCCCACCATACGCCCATGTATTTCACGGGCTTGATCCACGAGGTGTCGTCATAGGCGCACGGCTCGTTGAGGTTCAGGATCAGCTTCGAGGCGAGGATGTCGCGGGCGTCGTCCGAGACCGTCACCGTGCGCCACGGGGTATGGCAGGGCGCCTGCATGTAGCCTTTCCACCCCTGTGCGTCGGGCGTAAGGTGCGAGGTGAAGATGAAATTCCGGTCGTCCAGGTCGAGGTGCATGCACGCATAGTCGACCAGCGCCGCTTCGTGGATGTTGATGTAGAGCCCGTCGTCGCTCTTCATCTGCAGGGCCGTCTGTACGCCCGTGGGCGAGAAGGGCGTCTGCGACGAGTTGGGCGTGATGGCGCCGGGCATCAGCTCCCGTATCTGCGAGAGTTTCGACTCCGTGTAGTCGTACTCCTGCGTGTCGTAGTCGCCCGGGATCCAGAACGCCGTGTGGTCGCCCGCCATGGCGAACTGTGTTTTCTCCTCGCCGATGACGAAATAGGTCAGCGACTCCTGTTCGGGGAATTCGTAGCGGAATCCGAGCCCGTCGTCGTAGAGCCGGAAGCGGATCGTCATGTCGCGGCCTGTCGCGGCCTGCCGCAGCGTGACGGCCATTTCGTTATAGCGGTCGCGGATCTCGGCCTGCTCGCCCCATACGGGACGCCATGTCTGGTCGGACTCGCTGCGGGCCACCTGCCCGAGGGTGAACCCGTCGTAGAGCGATACCGGGCGCCCTGGTTCGCCCTTGCGGATTTCAGCCCCGAATTCCAGCTTTGGGGCTTCGCCGCGCAGTTCGAGCCCCATGCCGCTGGGCAGGATCACGGGGCGCTCCTTGTAATCGAGCGTATAGGTGGGGCGGCCTCCATCCGCCAGGCTGAACTCCAGGCGGAGGCGGCCGTCGGGCGAGAGGAGCGTCTCCTGTGCCGTGCAGGCTGCACCGGCCAGCAGCGCGGAGATATATAAAAATATTTTCTTCATGGTTCGGTCTTGTTATTTACGTTTGAATTCTACGATCAGCGCCTGCCGCGGGCCGACCGTGGTGGTATCGTCCACCTCCGTGGCTTTGCCCGTCAGGACGTTGCGCCCGTCGCTCAGCCCCGAGGCGATCTCGGCATAGTGCGACCACGGCACCTGTTTCTTGCCCCGCGAGTTGTTGATGAAGACGAATACCGCGTCGGTGTCGTCATAACGGAAATAGGCGTAGGTGTTGTCGCGCGAGAGGAAGTGCATCGTGCGGCCGTTGTGGATCACGGGCTTCGACTTGCGCCATTGGAAGAGCCGCTGCGTGTAGTCGAAGAGCCCCGCCTGTACGGCATCGCGCTGCGCCGGGTCGAACAGGTTCACCGCGTCGCCCTCCCAGCCGCCGGGGAAATCCACGCGCAGCCCGCCGTGTCCCTGCGAGAGGTCTTTCGAGGTGAACATCATCTCGTCGCCCGAGAATATCTGCGGGATGCCGCGCATCGTGGCCAGCATCGCCATCGAGAGTTTCAGCCGGTCGGGGTTTCTGCGTACGATGTCGCCGATGCGGTCGGTGTCGTGGTTGGCGACGAAGATCATCATTTTCGACAGGTCATGGTAGACGAAATCGTGCGACAGGCAGTCGTAGACGCGCGTCATGCCCTCGCCCCAGCGGAGCGAGTCGGTGGGCAGCGCCCGGCAGATGGCCTCCTGCAGCGGGAAATCCATGATCGACGGCAGGTGCGAGTCGAAGCCGTCCTTGTTGGGATTGCCGCCCTGCCAGTATGCCAGTTGCGGGATCGACGACGTCCAGCATTCGCCCACGATATTGAAATCGGGGTATTCCCTGCGTACGGCCGCGCACCACTCGCTCATCGGCACCTTCTCGTTGTAGGGGTAGGTGTCGACGCGGAACCCGTCCAGGCCGGCATACTCGATCCACCACACGGCCCATTGCTTGAAATATTGCAGCACATAGGGATTGTCGAGGTTCATGTCGGGCATCGACGGCACGAACCAGCCGCTCTCCTGCAGGTCGAGGTCGTAGCGCGAAGCGTTGGGATCCATGTTCGTCGAGAAGCAGACGTTCGTCCCGGTGTATTCGGGGAACTGGTGTATCCAGTCCCTGAAAGGCAGGTCTTTCATCCACCAGTGGCCCGTGCCGCAGTGGTTGGTGACGATGTCCATAATCACCTTCAGCCCGTGCTCGTGGGCTTTGCCGACGAACTCCCTATACAGTTCGTTCGAGCCGAACCGGGGGTCTATGCGGTAGTAGTCGCCGCAGGCGTAGCCGTGGTACGAACCTTCGGGTTCGTCGTCCAGCAGCAGCGGCGTGGGCCATACGGCCGTGGCGCCCAGCCCTGCGATGTAATCCAGGTGGTCGATCATCCCCTGCAGGTCGCCCCCGTGGCGGCCGAAGAAGGCGCTGCGGTCGGCGCGCTCCCGCGTGTGGGGCGTCGAGTCGTTCGACGCATCGCCGTTGGCGAAGCGGTCGGGCATCAGGAGGTAGATCATGTCGGCCGTGGTGAAACTCTTGCGTGCGACCGAGCCTTCGGCGCGTGCCGCGATCTCATAGGGAACCTTGAACTGTCGTTCCCCCTGCGAGAATACGAGGTAGTAGGTGCCCGGCTCCGCGTCGGGTTTCACCTCCACGTCCACGAATAGGTAATTGGGACTGTCGGCTTTGTGGCGGGCCTTCACCCCGACGCCCTGTCCGCCTTCGATGCGGACGTCGTATGCCGCGATGCCGGCCCCGTTGACGAGCAACTGGAGCGGGGTCTGCATCCCCGTCCACCACGAGAGGGGTTCGACGCGGGTAACCTCGCCCGAGGCGTCTGCCACCGAGGCGGGGTCGAATGCGGACTGTCCTGTCCCTGTGCAGGAGAGCAGTCCGGCTGCTGCGAGTGTCATGAAAAATCGGTTCAAAATATCGTCGTTTGTAAAGTTAGCAAAAAATCGGTTTCCAGCGATTCCCGTTTCGCCCGGGGCATCCCTGTGCTTCTCGTGCGCATCCCTGTGCTTCTCGGATGGTTTACTGTCTATTCCCGTCGGGTTCTATCGGGTTCCCGGCGGGTTCCCGGCGCTGTTTCCGCGCATCCCCGGCGCATGTCCGCAACTTTTATCTCCTGTCTTGTGCGAAGACCAGCCATTGCCATGCGGGAAGCACGGTGCGGGTGCCGCCCGTGTATTCCTTCCCGGTGAAGAACTCGCGGCGCGAGCCCTCGAACGGCAGGTCGAATGCGACCTCCTCCGCACTGAGGTTCGCAGCGACTGTCACCTCGTTGCCGCCGGCCGTACGGGAAAACAGCATCAGGCCGTCGGGTGTTCGTTCGCCGAGCGGGTATGCGGCCTGCCCGCCGCGTTCCCCGGCTGCGAGCGCCGGGTTCTCGTGGCGCAGCCGGATCAGGGCGGCGTAGAAATCCGTAAATCCGTTGCGTTCCCACGCGGGGACGGGGTCTTTCTCGAAGAACTCGAAGCGGTGGTCGAACCCCATCTCCTGTCCGGTATAGACGAGCGGCTGCCCGTTGGGCAGCGTGAAGGTCAGCAACGCCATCACGCGTGCCGCGTCGCCCATGCGCTCGAATTCCGTCCCGGCCCACGAGTTTTCGTCGTGGTTCGAGGTGAACATCAGGCGGAACGCCTCGCGCGGCATGGCAGCGGCATCCCTGGCGACGTAGGCACGCAGGTCTGCGGCGCTTTTCCGTCCCTGTGCGATGTCGTTCAGCAGGTGGTGCAGCTCCCACGCATACGAGGCGTCGAACGCCCCGTCGTGCAATGCGGGGGCTTCGCCCTCGGCGAGCAGGTAGATGCCGGGGTACTCTTTCCGCAGTGCGGGCAGCGTCTGCTGCCAGAAGTCGATGGGTACCTCGCACGCCATGTCGCAGCGGAATCCGTCGATGCCGCGGTCGAGCCAGAAACGCATGGCGGCCGCCATTGCGGCACGCATGTCCGCGTTGCCGTAGTCGAGCTTGGCGATGTCCGTCCAGTCGTACTGCACGATGGTGTTGCCCTGCGAGTCACGTACATACCAGTCGGCCGGGCGCTCCTCGATCCAGCGGGCATCGGGCGAGGTGTGGTTGGCCACCCAGTCCAGGATCACGCGCAGCCCGAGTCTGTGGGCTTCGGCCAGGAACCGGTCGAAATCCTCCAGCGTGCCGAATTCGGGGTTGACGGCTTCGTAGTCGGAGATGGCGTAGTACGAGCCGAGGGTTCCCTTGCGCTCCTTGACGCCGATGGGGTAGACGGGCATCAGCCAGACGATGTCCACGCCCAGTTCTCTGAGCCGGGGCAGGTGGCGTGCGGCCGCCGGCAGCGTCCCTTCGGGGGTGTACTGGCGCACGTTCATTTCGTAGACGACCGAGTTGTAACTCCAGTCGGGGTGGGCGGCCGGTTGCTGCGGCCGTGTGCCGCAGGCAACCAGTACCATTGCGAGAAGTAATGCGGGCAAGCGTTTCATGGCGTGTCGTTTAGAGCGTGAATACCACCGACGACCAGGCGCCCATGAGCAGTTTCGACGAAGCGTCGCCGCGCTGAAGTTTCACTTCACCTGAGACGCCTACGGCCTTGTCCGGTTGGTCGGTAAGGGTCAGTATCTGCTCCTCCCGGCCGAAGTTGTGCACGACGAGCATCCGTTCGCCGTCCAGCTCGCGGTACCAGGCCGCGATGGATTGCTGCGAGGTGTTGCCGTCGTTGTAGACCGGGTGTTTGACCATCTTGCCCTGCGCCAGCACGGGGTAGGTGTTGCGCAGCCGGGCGAACGTGCGGTAGAGGTTGAGCAGCGAACCGTCGTCGTCGGCCTGTGCCTCGACCGAGATCGCCGGGGTCAGCATCTGCATGTCGATCTTGCCCGAGAGGCTTCCCGAAGCCAGTTCGTTGCCCGCCTTGTCCCACAGGATCGGGGTGCGGACATATTCGTCGCCGTTGGATTTGGTGCCCCAGTACCCGAGCTCTTCGCCCTGGTAAATGTAGGGTGCGCCCTGCGCCGTGAGCAGCACGGCGGCCGCCACCTTCATCTTTTCGGCGGACTGTCCCAGGTCGGAGCCCGTGCGATCCTCGTCGTGGTTCGAAAGTTTCGTGGCTTCGATATAATCGCTGCGGTACTGTGCGTAGAGGGGCTGCACGTCGAGGATGTCCTTGACGAAATAGCATCCGATGCCGTTTTGCAGCGCCCATTTGAGCTTGTACCAGAACGTGAATTCGAACAGCGCCGGCAGCCCCCGGTAATAGGGTGCCGCCTTGTCCGCTTCGTCGAGCATCTCGCCCACCATGTAGAAATCGCCCTCTCCGCCGGCGGCCTTGTAGCTCTCGTTCATGCGGTCGTAGAATTTCTTGAGGAACGTGGGGTTCTCGTCGTTGTAGGCGTTGTGGTAGATGTGCTTCACGGCATCGAGGCGGAACCCGTCCACGCCCATGCGTACCCACTTGTCGGCCGCTTCGGTGACGGCCTTGAACGCCCCGGACTGCTCGGCCTCGGCGGCCTTGCCGTAGTTGAGGTCGGCGAATGCCGCCGTCCAGAAGTGCGAATGGTACATCGTCGGCAGCGAGAACTGCACGTTGGCCGGGTCGGCCGAGCGGTTCGACATCAGGGTGAAGGGCTCCCCGAACCGGATGATCGTCCGGTTGTCGGGGGCGCCGTATTTGGTGCCTGCGGCCCACGACGTGGTCGAGGTGCGGACGAGGAATCCCCAGTCGGAATCGAAGTCGAGCGTCAGTTCGTAACTGTTGCCGCCCCTGGCGTAGAAGCGTTTGCTCGTGCCGTTGCCGAAATAGAGGTATTTGTCGTCCGCGCCGCCCTGCGTATTGTCCGCATCCGCGGCATCGGTCGTTTCGGTAACGGTCACCGTCGGGCTGTCGGCATTTGTCCAGTCGAGCACGAACTTGAAGCGCCCGGCGGCACCCGCCCCCGTGTCGGTCGAGAACCATTGTCCGGCATCGTAGCCTGCGGCGCCTTCCGTGGCGATCTGGTCGATCCGCCCGGCCGCGATGTCGGCCTGCGGGTCTTCGGAGAAGATATAGCGGTCACGGTAAGGGCTCCCTTCGGACGCGGCGGCCGATTTGAACCACGGGTGGTCTTTGCCCGTATGGTTGAGCACGTAATCCAGGTAGACCCGGATGCCGCGGGCATGGGCCGCGTCGATGAATGCCCTCAGGTCGGCGTCCGTCCCGAAGGCGGGGTTGACCGCCTCGTAGTCGAGCACGTCGTAACCGTGGTACGAAGCCGCCGGATGGATCGGTGAGAGCCACACGGCCGAGGCGCCGAGTGCGTCGATGTAGTCGAGCCGCCGGGTCAGCCCCGGCAGGTCGCCCACCTTGTCGCCGTTGCCGTCGGCAAAGCTGTATACCAGCAGTTGGTAGCTTATGTCGGCGCGTTTGCGGTTGTCCCACGCATCGGGCTGGGCGACGACCTGCTCGCCCTCGAAATCCTGGGAGGCATCGCCGCTCTGTGTCACGGTGACGACGACCGGATCGCAGCCCGGGGCGGTGAAGGTAAGCGTCGCGGAGCGTTTCGACGACTCGTTTGCGGTCGCCGTGACCGCGAACGACGTGGAGGTTTTGCCCGATGTGAGGGCCGGTGTGCACCATGCGGTATTGTCGCTCTGCGTCAGCGACCACGCGCCCGCATCGGTGCGCAGGTCGAGCAGCCGGCTGCCGCCTGCGGCTTCGAATTCTATCTCCGTGGGGGTCACGGAGAGCATACTGCCGCCGGTATCGCCGGTCTTGTCGTCGCTGCACGACACGGATACGGAAAGTACGAGTGCCAGCAGCAGGAAAAGAAATTTTTTCATAGCGGAATCTCGGTTAAAGTTCGTTTCGGGGCCTGCCGTCCGGTCAGGGGCGGCAGGCCAGAAACGGGACGGCAATCTCTGTGTGCCGTCCCGTGAAAGGGTGGCCGTTATTCGGCCTCTGCCGGGGTCTTGCCCTCGGACATGATGTATATCTGCGAATTCGCGAGGTCGAAATAGATGTCGTAGGTGCCGTCGAGCTGGACTTTCATGTTCTGCGAACCGCCGCTGGTGATGATGTCGACGGCCTTGTTGATGTCGACCGCACCGCCCGACGCCGTGCCGTAGTTCTTGGAGTCGTCCCAGGCGTTGTTGAAGCGGATCTTGAATTCGCTGGCGGTGGTCAGGACTACGCCTTTGCGAACGAGGTAGGCGCCCTCCCCGCTCATGGAGAAATCGCCCAGGTCACCCCATCCGGTGATGTTGCCGACCAGTCCCCATGTGTCGGCGACCAGCTCGGGCTTGGCGCCTGCGGCCATCACGTAGGCGCGTCCCGCCTCGGGCAGCAGCCAGTAGTCGTACGTGCCGGCTTCGGCGATCACGGCATTGACCTTGTCGGCGGAAACCTTGAAGGCCGAGCCGATCGTGCAGGTGTAGGGGCTGCTGCCGGCGAATGCGGCGTCGGCCCCGATCCACTGCGACTCGTCGCCGCTCTTGAAGAGGAATTCCGAGTTGGCGGCTACCTCGACCCCTGCGGCCTTGTAGGCCACGATGTTCGAGCTGGCGCTCTCCATGGCCGTCGGGCCCCAGTCGGGGGTTGCGACGGTCTGGCCGTGGATGTACCAGTCGGCCTTTTCCGGCCCCGGGTCGGGTTCTTCGCCGCCGCCCGTGCCGTAGTCGCCGGCATTGAGTTCGTAGGTGATCTCCGCAGAGTTGTTCAGGGTTGCGTATACGCGGTAGTTGCCCGCCGTGGCCTTGATGTTGTCGCCGTTCTGCGAAAGGCGTCCGTCCGCCCCGCCGAAGTTTATCGCCCAGTCGTTGTCCGCACGGAATTTGAATTCCCCGGCGGTCAGTGTGACGTCGACCCAGAAACGCTGTTTTTGGGTGTCGAAATTCATCTCCGTGTCGGTGTCCCAGCCGCCCGGAGTGGCATCGCCGATAATACCCATCGAGTTGAACGACAGCTTGTTGCTTAACGTTAATGTCGAGCGGTCGAATACGAAGCGGTAGAAGCGCTTGGAATAGACCATGATGTTTCCGGAACCGCCGCTGGAGATCAGCGTGATCGACGGGGCTTCCGTTTCCGGAGCCGCAGCATCACCGTCGGTGCCCCAGTTGCAGGCATCGTTCCAACCGGCTTCGCCGCTCAGTTTGAAGCCGTTGGCGGCTTTTTCGCCCAAGTCAACGATAGCTTCGTAGGTGACCTCGTCGCCGGAGAAACAGAACAGTCCCTGTGCGTTGTCGAAATTCCAGCCGCAGTAATCGCCGATTACCCAGACCTGGGGATAGGTACGCTCGGCCGTCGTCACGGTCATGCGGACGGTGGCGGGGGCGGAGTAGAATTTTTCGAAGTCGGTGCCGATCGTGGCGCTGATGTAGAAATCCACGTCCGTAGGTTCGCCCGAGGGAACCCCCAGGCCGCCGTCTTCCACGGACAGCGCAAGGATGTTGTTGAGGCTTTCATAGGTCTGTTCCGACGAGGTGCCGTTCATTCCCGTGAAGAGCACCAGTTTCGCACCGTCGTTGTACGAGGCTTCGATCGAGTAGTTGATCTGGGTGCGGACGCCGAAGTCGGCGGCGTCCCAGGTGAAGGTCTGCGTCGAGCCCATGTTGTCGGGCGTAATGACGATCTCCCCGGGCAGCGCATGCAGCACGGGCGCCACGACCTTGTCGGGGTCGTAGGCCTTTACCTCGTCGAGCTTTTGGCAGGCGGAGAGGAGCCCCGTCGCAGCCGCCAGCATCATCGCATATCGTGTAATTTTCATAGTCGTACGATTTTTAGGGTTGGTTATTTATCGGTTGCGTTTCCGTAGCCGGGATTCTGGTGCAGTTCGGGGTTGGAAGCGAGCTCCGACGAAGGGATGGCAAAGATTTTCATGTAATCATCGAACCCCTGTCCGGTGAAGGTGCCGCCCTTGTATGTCCAGAGGAACGACGGGGTGGTGAACTTGCCGTAGCGGATCAGGTCGGTGCGGCGGTGCCCCTCCCACATCAGCTCGCGGGCACGCTCCTCGAGCAGGTAGTCGGCCGTGACCGACGAGGGGGCCGATACCCCGGCGCGGTCGGTCAGCTCCTTGAGCTTCGGCAGCGCGGTGTTGGCCTGTCCCAGGTTCATGCAGGCCTCGGCGTAGATCAGGTAGATCTCGCCCAGGCGGATCATCGGGAAGTCGATGTCGCTGTATGCCTTCGATGCAGCCGTGGCAAGGAATTCGTCGTTGGTCATGTCGTGGGGGATATTGTTGAACTTGAGGCAAGTCCACCCGTTGAGGAAGACATAGAGCGCATCGTTCATCGACTCCTGGCGGCCTTTGATGTAGAACATTCCGCCGCGTTTGTCGTTGACCGTATATTCGCCCGTGGTGTAGTCCGCGTTGCGGGCGTTGAAATATTTCTGTACGTATTCGTAGGGTACGCGGATGCCGGCCCAGCCGTTGTTCACGCCGTTGATCTTCTGTTCGGCCGTCACGTCGGTGGCGGCGATGGCTGCCAGCGTCAGGTACGACGTGCCGCCGTAGGACTGCGTCTGCTCGGCGTCGTATGCCACGCCGAAGATGATCTCCTTCAGGGCGTCGGCGTTCTCGCCGTTGTCGCCGCGGAAGAGGTCGGAATACTCCGGGCAGAGCGAGTAGCCCATGCCGAAGATCGCTTCGCAGGCGGATTTGGCCTCCGTCCACATCGGGGTGCCGGCATAAACCTCGGCATTGAGGTACATGCGGGCCAGCAGGCCGTTGACCGCACCCTTGTCGGCACGCGGGTAGTTCGAGCGTGCGGCAGGCATCGCGCTTTCGTCCGAAGCCAGGTCGGTCAGCTCCGAGATGCAGTAGTCAAAGACATCCTTGCGCGAGGCCTGTTTGGGGTTCACACCGCCGCCGAAGGGCGAGGTCTCGGTCGTAAACGGCACGTCGCCGAACACGTCGAGGGCGATCCAGTAGAAATAGGCGCGCAGGAAACGGGCCTCGGCACGGAAGCTCTGGATCCTGGCGGCCAGTTCGCTGCTCACGCCGCGGTCGGAGAGTTTGTCCGAGGCGGTCTGGCGCAGGTACTCGTTCACGTAGGCGATGCCCTGCAACGTACGTACGTAGACGGCGTAGGTCGCGTCGTTGGCGGCGTCGGACCACGTGTCGGTATTCATGGCGCGAACCCAGGCGTCGTTCTCCCAGGCGCATTTGCAGGCGTCGGCCGTAACCTCCTGGATCGTCCAGAATGCGCGGATGAGCTCCGAGGCGCCGCCGTCGCTGACCTGCAGGTCGGTGGTGTCGTTCGAGACGAAATTGAAATAGAGTTTGGTGAGCCCGGCCAGGTAGCCGTTCTCGTCTTTCCCGTAGACGGTCTCCGAGGTCGAGTCGGACGGGTTGAGGGGCAGGGTGTCGAGATCCCCGATGCACGAAGTGAGCAGCATCGTTGCGCCTGCCGCCGCCAAGGCGAAATGTTTTATGTCGATTTTCATGGTTCGTTCGTTTTTAGAAGTTTACATTCAGACGCAGCGAATAGGTGCGCGGGCGCGGCCAGATCGAGCCGTCGATGCCGTTGACGCCCGGTATTTCGGGGTCTACGCCGCTGTAATCGGTGATGACGAATACGTTCTGCACGCCGAAGGCGACGCGCATCGAGCCCTTCCAGTTGCCAATCTTGTTGAACGTGTACCCGAGGTTGATGTCGTCCATGCGGAAGAACGAAGCGTTTTCGAGGAACATGTCCGAATACCACTGCTCGCCGCTGTTGGCCTTCGTAAAGCCGGTCTTCTTGACCAGCCGTGCGAAGTTGGGCAGGTTGCCGGCGTTGATGTCGATGTTGGACGTCGAGTTGGCCGAGGCGAAGTCGTTGAAGACCCAGTTGCCCGCCGAACCGTGGCCGTTGAAGCCGAAGTCCCAGTTCTTGTAGCTCAGCTTGAGGCTGATGCCGTAGAAGAAGTCGGGGTTGGGGCTCTTGTCGGTCATGTAACGGTCGCCCTGGTCGATCTGGCCGTTCTTGTTGCGATCCACCAATGCGTTCTGGATCGGCTTGCCGTCCTGGTCGTAAACCTGCTGGAAGCAGTAGTAGGTGTAGGGTGCATAACCCACCATGTGGCGCTGGAGCAGGTTGCCCGTACCCTTGGTGATGCTGCTCACCTGGATGGCGTAGTCGGGGTCGTCGGTGTTGTTGAGCTTGGTGAACTCGGTGTGCTGGAACGTGCCGTTGAAGCCGACCGTGAGGTTCCAGTCCTTGGTCTGCACGGGGATGAAATTCAGGTTGAATTCCACGCCCTTGTTCTCCATCGAGCCAATGTTGGTGAGCACCGTGTTGCCGAAGTTCGAGCCCATGGGGGTGATGACGCTGTTCAGAAGGTCGTCCGTCTGACGCAGGTACCAGTCGACGCTGCCGTTGATGCGCCCGCCGAGGAACCCGAAGTCGAGGCCGACGTTGTAGGTCGTCGTGGTCTCCCATTTGATGTTGGGGTCGTAGGCGCCCGGCGTGAGGTAGAACATGTGCCCGGCGCTGCCCATGTAATAGGTCTTATAGACGTCGGTCGACATGTAGTAACGCGCCAGGTAGGGATAATTGGAGCCGATCTCCTGCTGCCCGGTCTGCCCCACGCTGACGCGCAGCTTGAGGGCCGAGACGGCACGCGAATCCTTCAGGAAATTCTCCTCGGCGATGTTCCACGCAAAGGCGCCCGAAGGGAAGAGGCCCCAGCGGGTATCCTTCGAGAAACGCGATGAGGCGTCGTCACGCAGTGTGAAGGAGAAGAGGTATTTCGAGGCGATCGAATAGTTCAGGCGTCCGTAGAACGAGAGCAGATAATTCTCCTGGCGGTTGAACGGGTAGCGCGAATCCTCGCCCTTCTGCTCGTGCGTCTCGTTGAAATAGGATACCGAGTGGTCGGAGCTGTAGAAATGCTGCCACGAATAACCGGCCATCACGTCGAGGTGGTGGATGCCCCACTCCTTATTGAAGTTGGCGTAGAATTCGAGCAGCTGGTTGCGGCGGAAGTTCGTCGTCCACGAATACTGTCCCCAGCCGCGGGCCTCGGTGTCGGTGTATGCCTGGAACGAGCCGGGGTTCACGCCGTCGTAGGTCTTGGCGCTCGATACGTCGAGGCCGAGGTTGAGGTTGAAGCGCAGCGCCTCGAAGCCGTGAACCTTATAGTCGATCTGGGCGTTGCCGATGAAACGCTTGGCACGCGCCGTATTGTCGCGGTCGTAGAGCTGCGAGAGCGGGCCTGCGCCCAGCAGGGTGTTGGGCGTGAAGTCCTCGCCGCGGCCCGATCCGTAGTTCCAGTATCCGTTGGTGGTCGTGTAGTCGATCGAACCGTCGTCGTTGCGGAAATAGGGGTCGATCGTGGGGTTGAAGAAGGCCGCCGAACCCACCACGCCGCCCGAGGCGTAGCGCTGCGACGTGATGACGCCCTTGGCGTTGAGGTTGACCGTGAGGTGCTTGTCGAAGAAGTTGGGCGAGAGGCTCAGGTCGAGCGTCCCGCGTTCGTATTTCGATGTTTCGAGCGTACCCTGCTGGTTGGTGTAGCCCACCGATGCGCGGTAGGGCATCCTATCGTTGATGTTGCCGATCAGGCTGACGTTGTGGTCATGCGAAATGGCGGTGCGGAAGACCAAGTCCTGCCAGTTGGTGTTCTTGTCGCCGAGCATCGACTGTACCTTGTCGCCCGTGGTCGTACCTGCGGGATACACCTGGTCGATGTAGGTGCGGAACTCGCCGGGGGACATCACGGGCAGCTCGTCGGAGTTGGTCTGGACGCTCACGCTGCCGCTGTACGATACGCGGGGCGTGTTGCCGCGCCCCTTCTTGGTGGTGACAAGGATGACGCCGTTCGAGGCGCGCGAACCGTAGATGGCCGCCGCCGAAGCGTCCTTGAGCACGGTGAAGGATTCGATGTCGTTGGGGTTGATCGTCTCCAGCGGGTTGGCCATACCCTTGCCGCCGTCGACTGCGATGGGCACCCCGTCGATCACGATCAGCGGGTCGTTCGAGGCGTTGAGCGAAGCCGCACCGCGCACGCGGATGGTGGCGCTCGATCCGGGGCCTCCGTCGCCGGGGATGATGTGCACGCCCGGAACCTTACCCTTGAGCATGTCCTGTGTGGAGACCACGGCGCCGCGGTTGAACTCTTCGGCCTTGATCGCCACGACCGAACCGGTCATGTCGTTCTTCTTGACCGTACCGTAGCCGATCACCACCACGTCGTCGATACCCATGGCATCCTCTTCGAGCGTGAGGTGCGCCAGCAGCGACGAACTGGCCACCAGGCTGACGGTCTTGTAACCGACATAGCTGACCTCGATGACCGACTCGGGGCCGGCGGCGCGGATGGCATAGTCGCCGTTGATGCCCGTCGAGACACCGTTGGTCGTGCCCTTTTCGACGACGGTAGCGCCCAGGATCGGCATCCCGGACTTGTCGACAACTACGCCTTTTACCTCATAACCAGCGTTTTGCGCCAGCGTGAGGGGGGGGGTAAATTGACATATGAGCAAGATACCCGCACACATAGTTAAAAATCGTTTCATAAGAATTTTGGTTAGTTTATAAGTTGATTTTATGGATTGTAGGTCATTGGGCCTTGTGTTCTTTGACCAGGAAGACCGACACGGCGGCCAGCAGCATGAATACCCCGGCGAGCGCCAGCATGTCGGCCGCATCGGAGGCGAAGCAGTACTTGACGATGGCACCGCCGGTCAGTCCGATGACGATCTGGGGGACGGTGATCGTGAAATTGAAGATACCCATGTATACGCCCATGCGGCGTGGCTCGACCGCGCGCGACAGGATGGCGTAGGGCATGGCGAGGATGCCCGCCCAGGCGATGCCGATCCCCACCATCGGGAGCATCAGCGCGTACTGGTCGTGCAGCAGGCACAACCCCGCGAAGCCCAGCGCCCCGGCGAGCAGGCAGGCAGCGTAGACGGGTTTGTTGCCGTAGCGCGCGGCGACGCGCCCGAGGAACAGGGCGGCGATGCAGGCGGGGATGGGGTAGGTGCCGTTGAGCACGCCGACCCATGTCTGCGTGGCGCCGGCCGAGAGCACTTCGCCCGTGGCATGGTCGGTGACTACACCCGTGATGGCGGGTTTGAGGTAAGTCCACATCAGGAAGAGCGCCGCCCACGAGAAGAACTGCGTGACGCCCAGCCGCACCATCACGCCGGGGACGTTGCGCATGAGGCCGACGAAGCTCATCGGTTTGGCGTCCTCCTCGGAGAGGTTGTTGTAGCGGGCGAACTCCCCGGGCGGATATTCCCGTGTCTTGAACGAGGTGACGAGCACCGTGAGCAGCAGGATCGCGCCCCCGGCATAGTAGGAGTAGGCGATGTGCGGCGAAACATGCCCCGGAGCGGCCTCGTCCGACACGCCGAGCCATGTCATGACGAGCGGCAGGATAGCGCCGACGACCGCACCGAGGTTTATCAGGAAGGTTTGTACCACGTAGCCCTGTGTCTTCTGCGAATCGTCGAGCATGTCGGCCACCAGCGCCCGGAAGGGCTGCATCGTGACGTTGAACGACAAATCCATGAACAGCAGGATGAAAGCCCCCATGGCGAGCGGAGCGAAGGCGAGCAGTTTGGGGCAGTTGGGCATGAGTACTAGCGCCAGCGTTGAGATCAGCGACCCGCCCAGGATGTAGGGTATGCGGCGGCCCCAGCGCGTCCAGGTGCCGTCGGAAAAAAGCCCCACGATGGGCTGGACGATCATGCCGGCCAGCGGTGCCGCCAGCCAGAAGTAGCTCAGGTGGCTGACATCTGCCCCCAGCGATTCGAAGATGCTCGACGTGTTGGAATTCTGGAGCGAATATCCGATCTGCACGCCGAGGAAGCCGAAGCTGAGGTTCCAAATCTGCCAAAATGAGAGTTTAGGCTTGGTCATTTCGGTTTTTCGGTTGGTTTTCAGGTTATACAAATTTTAATAAAAAAATCCGGACGGCGAACCGCAGGGCGACGAACGGAAGGTTCAGCCGGATGAACGGGCGGATTTTTGCGACGAACGGTAGCCCGCGGGGGACGATTTGGAATTTCCGCGGAAAAACACTACCTTTATTCGTAATAAACGAAACCCGTATATACTTTAATACAGCCTCAGTCAGCCTATATGCGATCGCTCAAAGTGTCCGGAATCATCCACCTGTTCGCCGTGCTCCATGCCGTGGTCGCCCTTTCGTGCCATCTGGCGGGGATCAACGACGAGTTGGTGCTGACGCTGCTGACGATCGTGCTGATCGTGCTGATCTGCCTAAAACGGGGCCTGAATGTGGAGTTCACCGCAGCCAGCGTGATCGTCGTCAATGTGATCGGCTACCTGCTGGGTACGGGTGGTGCGCAGCTGATCGAGCTGTTATTGCACGCCCCGCCCGTGGTGCATGCCGTTTCGACCTTCATCACCACCGAGATCCTGGGCTGGAGTATCGTGTGGTTTACCAAGTTGTTTCGCCGCGGCGACGACACGGCGAGCCGCTCCTCGGCTTGGACGCCCCGCATCGGGTTACTGCTGCTGGCCGTGGGGGTGATTTTCGTGCTGAGGCTGGCCTATGTCGAACTTTTCACCTCGCCCTCCTTTTCCACAGACCGCCTCTACCACATGGCCGACTTGCTGGTTTCGAACTCCGCGGCATTGATTATCCTGCTGTGCGTCAATATCATCTATGTCCGGCATACGCGCAGGCGTGAAACCCGACACGGCCCGATCGCCGAAATTGCGGCCTTCCTCCTGTTCGTGCTGCTCACGTCGGCCTGCGTGGCGCTTATTACGGGGCTGCACCTGCCGTTCGCCTTCGATCGCTCGTTCACCGCACGGGAGTTCCTGCAACTGTGGATCATCACGCTGCTGGTCGAGGTAATCCTCTATTCGGTCGTATTTATGGTTGATTACGCCCTGGTCGCACGTGCCGTGCTGCGTGCCGAGCGCGGTAAGGCGCACCAGGCGCAGTTCCGTTACATGAAACTCAAACAGCAGGTCAACCCCCATTTCCTGTTCAACTCGCTCAATATCCTCGACTGCCTGGTCTGCGAGCAGCGCACGGAGCAGGCCAGCGCCTACATCCATAAACTGGCGGGCATCTACCGTTACATGCTCCAGAACGAGGAGGAGACACTCGTGCGCCTGCACGAGGAGATGGCCTTCGTGGGGATGTACGTCGACCTGTTGCAGGTGCGTTTCCCCGAAGGGTTTCGCGTGGAGACCGATATTTCGGACGAGGTCATGAATCGCCATGTTCTGCCCTGCTCGGTGCAGTTGCTGATCGAAAACGCCATCAAGCATAACTCGGTGGGGGCCGACCGGCCGCTGGTGATCCGCATCGTCGCCGAGGCCGAGGCCGTGACGGTGTCGAATAACCTTCAGTTGAAGGTATCCGGCAACCCCTCGACCCGTGTGGGGCTGAACTACATCCGCCAGCAGTACCTCGACCTGTCGGGCATCCCGATCGGGATACGCTGTACCGATACCGAATATTGTGTCACCTTACCGTTGCTGTAATATGAACGTACTGATTGTAGAAGACGAAATGATGGCCCAGGCAAACCTGGCGCGAGCGCTGACCCAGCATTTTCCCGACGTACGGATCGTCGGGACGACCGGCTCGGTCAGGGAAACGGTGCTCTGGCTGCGCACGCCGGGGAACAGTGCCGATGTGATTTTCATGGACGTGGAACTCTCCGATGGGGATTGCTTCGAGATATTCCGCCAAGCGGACGTAACGGCGCGGGTCATCATGACCACCGCATATGACAATTACGCCGTGCGGGCGTTCGAGGTCAACAGTATCGACTACCTGCTCAAACCGATCGACCTCGCGGCGCTGCGGCGTGCCGTGGAACGTTGCCGTGTGCGGAGCGGGGGCGTCGACCCTGACGTATTGCTGAACGTAATCCGCAGCCCGCGCGAATACAAACAGCGCTATGTCGTGCGTTTCAACGACCGAATCGTCCCGGTGCAGGCCACCGACATCGCCTATTTTTACTCGGAAGAGAAAAATACCTACCTTGTCACGAACGACAATAACCGCTACATCATGGATCAGTCGCTCGACGTCCTTTCGGATGAACTGGATCCCGAGCGGTTTTTTCGCATATCGCGCAGTTGCATCATCGCCATGTCGGCGATCGTCAACATCGTGAAATACCTGGGCAACCGGCTGAAGATCACGGCACGTCCGCGTCCGGAGTTCGAGATGGTGGTGAGCCGGTCGCGGGTCGACGACTTTCTGAAGTGGTTGGAGGGGAATGGCTGAACCTTGGTCGTGGCGGGCAGGTCTTCGCCCCCCCCCCTCGTTTTCGGTTTTTGTCCTCCGGCTTTCCGGGTTCCTGTTCCTGCGGCGGGCGGGGGCTCCGGTTCCGGCGGGTTTAGGGTTCCGGTGGGAGAGGGGAGTTCCTCTGGAATTTTCCGCAGAGGACTGAAAGTTCTCTTTGAAAGATCACGCTGAGAGCGTTCCTCCGAGGGCGTCCTTCGAGGGCTTCGGTTGAGAGGTGCCTGGTAGGGATTTTCGTGGAAGGTTTCCGCAGGGGTGCCTGGGAGGATGGCGCAGCGGCATGATAAAAGGGGTGCTCCGGAAATTCCGGGGTGCCCCTTATTTTTGCAGCTGGGGGGCGGCGGTGCCGCAGTCTGCCCGTCAGCAGCGCCCGCTGCAGGCGATCATGTCGTGCAGCGACTCGTTGAAAGTCTCCTTGTGTCGCAGCTCCTCCAGCGTGAGGTGCATGCGGTAGCGCCAGTAATAGCGGGGCGCGGCCGGGATGTTGATGCGCTCCTTGGCCGGGTCGGGGGAGCGCAGGGCCGCGTCGGTCGCGAGCCAGTCCTGCAGCGGAAGTATGGCGAGCATTGCCGGGGAGCGGAGGTGCATGTCGACGATGCGGCGGCAGATCCACGGTTCGCAGGTGCGGGGAGCGTTGCCCTCCATGCCCAGCACTTCGCGGTAGAAACGTTCCGAGAGTTCACGGTTCTCCTCCCACCATGCCCGCAGGGGATTCATGTCGTGGGTCGAGGTGGTGCAGACCGAAAAATAGGGGTAGCGCGTCGGGTCGGCGAACACCTCGCCCAGCGATTTGGGCATCCGCTGGATTTCGAGCGAAAGGATCTGCAGTGCGCGCATCGTTTCGGGAACGCTGTCGGGAATCATGCCGAGGTCCTCGCCGCAGGCCAGCATCCGCGTTGCCGAGAGGAGCACGGGGAGTTTGCGCAGGGCCGACTCCTGCCAGAACCGGTTGTGGCGGCGGTAAAAGAAGTCGTCGTGAAGCCGGTCGAAAGTGTCGCGCCGCTGCGGGTCGAGGGTGCGGTACATATAGGTCGATTGGGCTGCGATGCGGGGGTGGAAAAAACCTTTGCGGCGCGGGTCCTCGATGAACAGCACGTCGTCGAGCAGCGTCATCAGCCCTTCGCGCAGGCGGCTTCGGCGCGGATCGTCGCCGGGAAAGCGTTCGGCGACCTTGCGTTGCGTCGCATAGGCGGGCAGCAGCCGGCCCTCCTTCATGCAGGTCGTGCGCACTTCGTCGGCCAGCTCGCCGAACAGCTCGCCGAGCATCCGGTCGTCGGGCGCGGGAACGGTGAAGCGTCCCCCGGCCGTATCGAAGCCCATGCCGCGCAGTTCGTCGGCGGAGTAGGGCAGGGCGGGATTGAAATAGCCCAGCAGGCCGTGAACGGCATGTACGGGAATCTCCCAGATGCGGAAGAAGCCGAGGATATGGTCGATGCGGAAAGCGTCGAAATATTCGGCCATCTTCGCCATGCGGGCCTGCCACCACGCATAGCCGTCCTGCGCCATGTGCTCCCAGTCGTAGGTCGGGAAGCCCCAGTTCTGGCCCGATGCGGAAAAGGCGTCGGGCGGTGCTCCGGCCTGCGAATCCATGTGGAAAAGCCGCGGATGAATCCATGCGTCGGCGCTCGTCCGGCTGACGCCGATCGGCAGGTCGCCCTTGAGGACGACGCCCCGGCTGCGGGCGTAGGCGCAGACCTCGGACAGTTGCGTGTGCAGGTGGTACTGCACGAAGCAGTGAAACGCGATTTCGCGGCTGTTGCGGCGGCAGTAGGCTTCGACGGCCTTTTTGTCGTAGCGGGCGTAATCGCCCCAGCGGGAGAAATCGGCGGTGCCGAATTCGTCGCGCAGGGTGCGGTAGGCGGCGTAGGGCATGAGCCAGTGGCTGTTGTCCCGCATGAATTCCCGGTAATCGCGGCGGGCGGCGGTGCGACGCCCCTCTCGCTCGAACGCGCTGCGCAGCAGACGCAGTTTATGCGTATTGACCTGTTGGTAATCGACTTCGGGCAGGGCGTTCAGCCGGTCGCGCAGGCTGCGGTATTCGTCGTCCTCTTCGACGCCGGCGGCGGTCAGCCGGATGAACTGCGGGTGCAGGGCGAAGGTCGAATTGGCGTTGTAGGGGTAGGAGTCTTCCCATGTACCGGTCATGGTGGTATCGTTGATCGGCAGTACCTGGATGACGCACTGCCCGGTGGCGGCCGCCCAGTCGATGAGCCGTTTCAGGTCGTAGAACTCACCGACGCCGAAATCCTCTTCCGTACGGAGCGAGAAGACCGGGATCGCCGTCCCGGCGCCCTGCCATCTGCGTTCGGGGAACCGCGGGTACGCCGCGGCGTCGAGGGCGTGTTCGCCGGCGCCGGGCAGTTCGCCCCAGGTGCGGTTGGCACCCTCCTCCCACAGGATGGGGGTGAGGGTCTTGCGGTCGGCGATCAGGAATTTGTATTCGAACCGGTGTGCGGTATGTAGCGTGAGTTCCCATTCCGGGAAGCGGCTGTCGTCCATCGGGACGATTCGTTTCCAGTCGCCCAGTTCACGGCCGCTGCCGGCGACGGCGAGCGTTTCGTCCGGCCGCAGGGTGGGCAGGATGACGCGCAGGGTGATGTTGCCGGCTGCTTTCTTCGGATTACCGGTTTTCCCGCGGCCGAAGATGCCCCGGGTGAATGCCGAGGAGTAGAACGGCGTGTCGGAGGGCATCTCCTGCCAGCGGTCGCGAATGCGCAGCGTACGCACCCCCTCCCGGGACGGGATCCGCAGCGTGTGCGGCCGCCATTCGCTGCGGATGCACACGCCCTCGCGCTCGACTTCGTAACGGTATTCTGCCGGCTGCGCCGCAGGGGCGTACCGCTCTACGGCGCAGGTCCAGACGCCGCCGTCGGCGTATTGCAGGGCGATGCGCCGCTTGCCGAGGCGGAGTACGAGCTGTTCGCCCCAGCGGGTACGGTATTCGATGCTGATCAGGAGTGTCATTCGTATATTCACTTTAATGATTATAACTTTGAGGAAATAAAGACATCAGAGCATGGAATAAGTCCGAAATTTCATTGGTCTACGAGACCGGGGACAATGTTCCGGCCCCATGCTGCCGTTTCCTGTTACAATCCAAATAAATCTGGATCAAAGTTTTCGGTTAAATTTGTTTTTATTTCATTTGCAATACATTGCGATTCTTGATGAGTTTCCCGGCCAAAGGTCAAGGCACAGCGTGTCTCCGCCGGCCTTCGATCGAGTCGGTGCGGAGTCACGATGTGCTTTGACCTTTGGCTCTTGCGAAAGCCGTGATTTCAGAACCCGTAAAAATCCTTCGGTAGACAGACTTTCCACAGCGGTCAGTATTCTGCCGCATGTTCCTGTATTAGTTTACAAAGGCCAGAGGAGCATTTTACATTAAGCGGACTCCAAAGCCGCACGCAATATGTAGTATTCTCTCTGGGAAAATCCGTTTACCGGAAGGGGTTGCTTATGACACGACACTATTGACATATTCGGTCTGGTGTTTCAACACGAAGTATAGTCTATTTACCAGTTTGCGGGCGACCTTTACGATGGCCTTGCTCTTGGGCATCCGCTTGCATTGTTCTGTATAAAACAGATTCATCGCGGGATCTTGGCGTATAGCCACCCATGCAGCCTCTATCAGATTACAGCGCATGACGGCGTGTTTTCGCACGGTAATGTCTCCTGTTCCGTCTTTCTCTCCGCTGCTATGGCACATCGGGATCATCCCGATATAGGCGGCCAGTTGTTCGGCATTGCGGAAGCGGGTTATGTCGCATATCTCCGACAGAAACGCCATTCCCGTAGTCTGCCCGAACCCCGGAACGCTCATAATCAACCGCTGCGGTTCGCGGAATCGGTCCGCCTTGGCCAAGGCCCGTAAAGCCCGTGTCATCTCCAACTTCTGACGGCGTAGTTCCTCCAGATGCCGGAGCTGAATGTCGAGGGCCTGACGATCGCTCGGAGTGAGTGTCTCAACCTCTTTCAGCCATGCGAAAAAGCGTTTCGACCAGTTGGAGAAAGGTTCGAGGAACTCCTGCGGAATCCCGATGCCTAAACACCGTAACTGGGACTTGATCCGGTTCTTCTGACGGGTCGTGTCTTTGGTGATCGAGTTCTTCAATCTTATCAAGGAACGCATTTCCAACGATACACTGTCCGGCGTATAAATGCCTTTCAGTTCGTTGGCTCTTAAACTCCGCGCCAGCTTGCCGCTGTCCACGGCGTCACTCTTACGCAGCTTTTCGCTGCTCTTGGTCGGTACGTCGGCCGGGTTGACCACGATGTTGTCGATCCCCAATGCCGTCAGGCGTTCGTGTATCCAGAATCCGCAAAAGCCCGCTTCGTACACCGAATGATACTCGGCTCCCGGATAAACTCCTCGTCAGAAATCCGTGCAACGCTTCCGGGGCCGGATTTTGACTGAATTTCTTCAGTACAGAGGTCGCGGACAAGACCGTTACCGACCAACTCTTCAAATGGACGTCGATTCCTACATAAATCTTTTGTCCTTTGAAATAATTTCATTTCTTCGTTCTCTCATGGCTATCGTCGTTTTAGTTAGTAAAGGTCTCGCAACTTTAATCTAACCAAAATCTCGATAGCTTTTTCATCTATCCGCTTTCATCGCAGTCAACTCTGATTGTAAACATAGGGATTACATCAGAATCTGGATAGTTCGTCGTTTGTTTGGAATCGGTTTATACAAAATTACAAAAATAATCTGGTTTTGTCTTTCTGGCAGGGAAAAATCAGAGCCCTTCTCCATGAAATTGCGGACACGATGCGGACACGGAAAAAGAAAAATCCCCTCAGAGTTTCCTCTAACGGGATTTTTTGTGCCCAGGACAGGAATCGAACCTGCACGCCTTGCGGCACACGCACCTGAAACGTGCGCGTCTACCTATTCCGCCACCTGGGCATTTCTGGAATTGCGGTGTGCAAAAGTAATACTTTTTTCTGAAACACCAACTCTTTTTTCAAAAAAAATCTACTTGCTGAAGAACTTGTGCTGAAACAGAAGCAGATAGACGACTGCCACCGAGATGTAGGCATCGGCCAGATTGAAGATCGCGCCGAAGAAATAGTTGTTGCTGTCGACCAGAAACCGCAGCAGGCGGGGTACGCCGTTCCATTGGAACAGCGGGAAATAGAACATGTCGACCACTTTGCCCATCATAAACCCGGCGTAGTGCCCCCCGAATTGAGCCACCGTGTAGGGCGTCGATTCGGAGAAGATCAATCCGTAGAATGCGCTGTCGAGGATGTTGCCCATGGCGCCGGCGAAGATCAGCGCGAGGCCGACGATCACTCCCTTGGGCGTGTCTTGGCGTTTGGTGCAGAGGTGGTGCATCAGCCAGCCGATGAATCCGACCATGACGATCCGGAAGACGCCCAGCAGCAGCTTGCCCCAGTCGAAGCCTCCGCGCGAGGCGATGTGCATGCCGAAGGCCGCGCCGTTGTTCTCGATGAACCGCAGCTGGAACCAGTCGGGGAAGACGACGATCGACTCGTCGAGGTGCATATGGGTCTTGATCCAGATTTTGAGCGCCTGGTCTGCGATGAGCAGCAGCACGATGAGCAGCGATATTTTCTTGAAATTCATAATCGTAGTGGTATTTGGTTGCAAAAATAGTAAAAAAATCTCCTTTTTCGGAACTTCGGGGCGATTTTACCTCCCGGGTCATGCACTTTGGCGGAAAAATCATATCTTTGGAAAATCGAAATGTTTGACGATCTATGAAAAAATTGCTACTCCTCTGCGGGCTGTTGGCGGTATTTGCCTGTACGGAAGAGCCTGCGGACTCTGCCGGCGGCAATGGCGGACGGAAGGCCCGGGTGCTGGGTTCCCCGACTTCGCGGCTGGCGTTGCGGGGGAGTCTTTCCGTAAAGTTGTCGCCCGAAACGGCGCAGGCGGTTGCCGCTGCGCAGGCGCAGCTGCCCGCGACACGCAGCGGTGTCGCGACCCGTTCGGGTGTCGGCGGCATCGACGCAATCCTGCATGAAATCGACGCCGGGCGTTTCGAACGTGTCGTCGCATACAATCCCGAGTGGGAGGACGTTTACGAGCAGACGGGCATCAACCGCTGGTATACGATCGCGTTCGACGACGAAATTCAACTCTCCGAGGTCGGCGAGCGGCTGGCGGCGTTGCCCGGCGTTGCGGTCGTGGAGTACGGGATTGATCCCCGCTATATCCGTCCGATGAGCGAAGGCCCTGCCGTTCCGGCTTCCGAGGGCATGTTTCCCCGTGTGGGCGAGACCCGCGCCGCGAAGGCGATGAACGACCCGATGCTGCCTTTTCAGTGGAATTACGACAACCCGGGCGGAGGCCTCTTTCCGGATGTCGCCGTCAAGCCGGAGGCGGGGGCCGACATCGACCTGCTGGATGCCTGGCAGCTCTGCACGGGCAGCGAGGAGGTTATCGTCGCGGTGATCGACGAACCCGTGCAGACCACCCATCCCGACCTGCGGGCGAACATCTGGTCGAATCCGAAGAATTCGCAGGAACACGGCTACAATTTCTGGGACGACTCCCCCGAACTCGACTGGAAATCGGTCGGCGGGAATGACCGCAATCCGGAATACGCGGACCACGGAACGCATGTCGCAGGCGTCATCGCCGCCGTGAACAACAACGGCCGGGGCGTTTGCGGCATCGCCGGCGGGCGGAGCAACAGCGGCGGCGTGCGGATCATGTCGTGCCAGATCATGGGCAACAGCACGACCGGCGGCAAGGGAAACCCGACGGTCAAGGCCTTCGAATATGCCTGGACCAACGGTGCGATCATCGCCCAGAACAGTTGGGGATACAATCTCGAAACGGCGGACGGCACGAAGATCACCCCCGAGGAGTTCGAGCGGGAGTGGAAGAGCAATTATGGCATCATGCGCGACGCCATCGACACCTTTGTCCGCGGGGCGGGGACCCGGAACCCGAACTCCCCGTTGCAGGGCGGGCTTGTGATTTTCGCCGCCGGCAACGAGGGCGACGTTTACGGCGACGTCCGGATCTATCCGGCCGCCTACGATCCGGTGATCGCCGTCGGGGCGATGGACTGGAGTTTCCGCCCGGCCTATTATACCGACTACGGACCGTGGGTCGACATCGCGGCCCCGGGAGGCGACCGCTATTCCGGAAAGACGACGCGGACCGCTTCCGACGGGAGGACGGTCTTTTATAGCAATGCGCAGATTTTGAGCACGATCCTCTGCGACGATGCGATCGCTTATCAGGACGGACGCAAGGATGGCGGGATGTACGGCTACGGTTTTATGCAGGGGACTTCGATGGCGTGCCCGCACGTTTCGGGCGTTGCGGCCCTGGGGCTTGCTTACGCGGCGCAGAACGGAAAGAAATATACGCCGGCCGAATTCAAGGCCCTGCTATTGAGTTCCGTTTACGGCATCGACGACTGCTTCGCCGGCTCGAAGGACGGGGAGCTGGGTCCTATTGCCGATATGGCCGTCTATAAGAATAAAATGGGCGGAGGCTGTATCGACGCCCTGAAACTGCTGTTTGCCGTCAAGGGGACTCCCGCCGTCTATGTGAGGACCGGAGAGCCGGTGACCGTGGACTTCGCGCGTTATTTCGGGGGCGACCGGAGCCGGGTTGCGCTGACTGCCGCGTCGTTCGTATCGCCGGGCAACCTGGGGCTGTCCTCTTCGAAGGCGGAGTTCGACGGTACGAAGATCACTTTCGACTGTCCCGAACCGGGAACTTCCATGCTTCGGATAAGCGCGGTGTCGGGCGATACGGAGTTCGTGCGCGAATTCGCCGTCGTTTCCCGTGCCGGACTGGCCGCCAACGGCGGATGGCTTTGACCGGCTTTCCTCCCCGGTATGTCCTGCGGCGGTTCCGTGCGGAGCCGCCGTTTTTCTGCCTCTATTAATATATATAGGTAGTATCGGCTTTATCGGGTAAAATTGAAGATTTTTCAAAAAAAGATGCGCAAATATTTGCAGGTTCGGAAAAAGTCGCTACCTTTGCATCCGCGTTTGAGAAATACCGGTTCTTACAAATAAGTCGAGGGTTTACAATAAAGGAGCTTGAGATGGTTTTGTGTGCTGAATTTCAATAAGATGCAAAGTTCTTGAAAAAGTTTTTGGAGATTTGAAAAAGATTACTTATCTTTGCAGTCCCTTTCGCAAATGTCTCGCAAGAGGCCGCGGAAAAAAAATCTTTAAAAAAGATTTGGTGGATTCAAAAATAACACTTATCTTTGCAATCCCTTTCGCAACCAAAATGCGAAGCTTTTTTAAACTGGTTCTTTGAATTACTGGTTATATTTTGAGAGAAAAATTGTAGTATTTATCTGTCAATTTCCTTTTAAAGGATAAACGAATAGTCAGGACTCTAACAATACATTATTTTTTACAATGGAGAGTTTGATCCTGGCTCAGGATGAACGCTAGCGGCAGGCCTAACACATGCAAGTCGAGGGGCAGCACGGTGTAGCAATACACTGGTGGCGACCGGCGCACGGGTGCGTAACGCGTATGCAACCTACCCATAACAGGGGGATAACACTGAGAAATTGGTACTAATACCCCATAACATTAGGACCGGCATCGGTTCTGGTTGAAAACTCCGGTGGTTATGGATGGGCATGCGTTGTATTAGCTGGTTGGTGAGGTAACGGCTCACCAAGGCAACGATACATAGGGGGACTGAGAGGTTAACCCCCCACATTGGTACTGAGACACGGACCAAACTCCTACGGGAGGCAGCAGTGAGG
>OIWL01001216.1_pt1 | contig 28825 bp, 23 predicted proteins | sample 1587561 | NCBI WGS metagenome assembly OIWL01 (sample SAMEA3888903, study PRJEB22519) | human gut metagenome | biome: human gut; feature: human-associated habitat; material: faeces | place: Denmark | collected 2010 | reverse complement strand
CAAAAGAAAAATCATCTCCGCCCGTTAAAAAAACCAAAAGTTCAGGATATTTATGTTTCATAGCCGTAATATAACCTGATATTTCATATTCGATGCCTTTCCACACTCCGGCACGCATAGCAGTCTCTGTATCCTTCCCCAAAGCCGGCGTACATCCTTGTGGAGCAACTAACGGCAAACGTCCCGTAAACTGATGAAGTGCTTTAAAACGCATCTGTAGCCCCGGAGAGATATTCCCACCATGGTATTGTCCCTGAGAATCAATAAATTCGTAAGTGATACAAGTCCCCGCATCAATTACCAAAATATCCCTTCCCGGAAATTGTTCATTGGCAGCCACTACAGCAGCCATCCGGTCATAACCCAGTGTCTCAGGTGTTTCGTATAAATTGATTACCGGAAGCGGAGTATCTTTATCCAGCCAAAGCAGAGGTACAGAAAGCTTACTTATTTGTCCGGAAACACGCTCATTCAGATTAATGACAGTTGCAACAATACCTCTGTCAATCGGATATTCAGTACAAATACGCTCCAGACAATCCAGCGACTCATTAGAATCATAGACAACATTTACCATTGTAGCCCCCTCAAAGAGGGCCACTTTAGCTACCGTATTTCCTATATCGATAATTAAATTCACCGTATTTATCGTTTTGAGCGTGCAAAGATACAGATAAAAATTCAAGCACACTGCACACACATATAAAAAAACTCCCGGCAAGCTCTCTTTCACAGAACCACCGGGAGCTTTCTCCACTCAATTATCGTCTTTCATCATCAGAACGTCATTGCCTGACCACCAATTACTCCCGCAATAGCACTGGCCACTGCAATAATCACTTTCAGAATCGTACTCCAAACCGTCTTTTTCATAAATCTCTTTCTAAGTTTTTAAGTTCTTAAGTTACCTCTGCAGCATGCAAACACTGCGCAGCTCATTTTCAATTTTCAATTGTCAATTGTCAATTGTCAATTGTCAACTAAACCGACGGATCCTCACCTTCTCCCTCATTTCCTCCGCCATTATTATCAATGCCTTTCTTCATCAGGTCAGCATGTGCAAATGACAATCCCTGAGTCAGTGCACGGGTAGTACCCACAGCTATCGGACGGAAATATTCAGGAGTAAACTGACACTGTACCGATGTGATCTGATTAGGATTCACCTTATCTTCTGTTTCTACCCCTTTGCCTTGCGAACGGACCTTCATTGTAAAAGTCCCCAGCCCTTCAAGGCGTACCGTATAGCAATCCAACAGATATCTACGCATCACCGAAAGCAAGTTCCGTACCACATTCTGCACATCGCCCGGTGTCAGTGAAGCCTTTTCGGCAATCTCTTCGGCCAAGGTTTGTGTATTAATCCTTTTCTTCATCTTCACTAAAGACGGATGCCATGTTTTCACTCCGGCTTTATTGGCTTTACTGGTTTGTATTCCCTTATAAAATAAAGGCATAAATCCCTCCTCTTTTTAATGTTACTAATCGTTTTTTCATTCACGTTTTGTTGATCAACATTGCAAAGATGGAGGTTTATTCTAAGCCCTCAAAGCAAAAAGGAGTCTGCTGAATGATTCATAACACACTGATTTTGTATTCTGTTATTTATCAACAAACTACAAGTCTTCGAAATCATAAGAATAAAAGTAGCCAGGCATTTCCACAAACAGGAAAGCCTGGCTAGCTAACAACTACATTTGAGATGAAAAGAATGCAGTATTATAATTCAAAAAAAGGATCTACAAAACTTTAATAAAAAAAGCCCTCCTTGTAAATAAACCACGCCTGATTTAAAAAGGAGGGCTACACAAACAAACAATAATATTAAGCTGAATTATCATGATTCACATCAGAATAACCCGGCTATCCTTACGTCATCTTTTGTAGTAAGGAAGAAAGCATTGAACGAATCCAATGTTTGGGTTTATATAATTTTTTTTTTTCTGTTTCCAAACAAAATAAGGAATGCAGAAGAAACAGAAAAGGCCTTTTAACAGATAAAAAAATATCCTCATTAGCAGTATTAGTTTTTGATGCAGTTCTTAATCTCCGCAACAATATAAGCTACATCCTCATCTGTCACACAAGGACCACTCGGTAGGCAAAGGCCTTGAGTAAAAAGAGATTCACTTACTCCATTCGTATAACTCGGATTCATCTCATAAACTGGTTGTAGATGCATTGGTTTCCATAAAGGACGAGACTCTATACCTGCTTTATCCAACGCTATACGCAGACCTTCTACATTTTTATTCGGTTCACAACTCGTATGCAAAGAAGAAGCCTGATGAACTACTCCCGCTGCACCGCCTACAGCACCTTGAACTGCCGTCTCATAGACATGCTCTTCACCTTCAACATGTAATTCGGGAAAAAGAGTTATAGTACAAAGCCAGAAATTACTGTCATAACGTCCATCTGGATTTTCATGAAGCGTAATACCATCGACATCCTTAAGCATAGTACGATAAAGTGACTGAATATGTTTATGATGGGCTATATGTTCATCCAACACGGTCATCTGACCACGTCCGATACCAGCACAAACATTCGACATACGATAATTATAACCGATTTCTTCATGTTGATAGTAAGGATAAGATTCACGTGCCTGCGTAGCGTAAAACATAATTTTCCTCTTCGTTTCTTCATTCGGACAGATTAGTGCTCCACCACCAGAAGTCGTAATCATTTTGTTCCCATTAAAAGAGAGTACACCGTAATGTCCGAAAGTACCACATACACGACCGTTATAACGACTCCCCAATCCTTCCGCTGCATCCTCAATAACTGGAATATCATATTTGTCTGCCACCGCTATGATTCTATCTATCTTGGCAGGCATACCATATAGATAGACTGGGACGATTGCTTTCGGTTTCTTACCAGTTTTGACGATACGATCTTTAATAGCTTCTTCCAACAAATCGGGGTCCATATTCCAAGTATCAACTTCTGAATCTACAAATACCGGTGTTGCACCGAGATAAGTTATCGGATGCGAAGAAGCACAAAATGTAAAACTTTGTACCAATACTTCATCACCAGGCCCTACGCCACAGGCTAACAAAGCTAAATGAACTGCCGCCGTTCCTGCAGAAAGTGCTACTACTTCATTTTTCCCTCCTACAAATCTTTTCAAATCTTCTTCAAAGGCATTCACATTCGGTCCCAAAGGTACTACCCAGTTAGTGTCGAACGCTTCCTTTACATATTTCTGTTCAATGCCCTCTTCTGACATATGTGCTAAGCAGAGATAAATAGTTTTTCTTTCAGCCATAATTATTTTGAGTTTTAAATAGTTTCACCAGCATAATAGATTCTTCTGCCCAATAAGGTTGCTAATATCATTTGAATATCTTTAGTGAAACTGTAGTGACAATAATAGTAATAATTAATACGTACTTTATCCGGAAAAATAATATAATCATTGTACCAAACCGCTATTTGCTCATCTGACATTTGAGAAAAATCGACATATTTATATTGAGTCAATAAAGTAACATCTTTAGCTTTTACTTTTTGTACAAACTCTGCTATCATTTCCTCCTCGTCTCGATATTTTAGGCTAGCAGGTCCGGTGATTCCAGGACGAAGTTTCAACACATCTCTATCAATGCCTTCAAGTCTGTCAGCATATCCCGGAACATCCGGTCTCGGACCTACAAAGCTCATTTCACCTATCAGTACATCCCATAGTTCAGGAAGTTCGTCTATCTTATATCTCCGCAGTTTAGCTCCTAAAGGTGTAATACGACTTTCACCGGCCACACTCACCGTTGAACCACCATGTTCCATTTTCATTGAACGAAACTTATGACAATTAAATACTTTGCCATTCTTCCCCACACGTTTTTGTACAAACAAGACAGGTCCAGGCATTTGTATTTTTATTAACACTGCAACAACAAGTAATAGAGGACCTAAACACAATAGACCGAAAAAAGCTACCATTCGGTCGAATAAAAATTTTAGTATCATATTAGTAAATAATCACTTCAGACCTGAATGTAATAGGCCTAAAATATCTATTTTTTATAATTATTCAACAAGTTATCAAATGGTAAATTAGAGCTACAATTTATGAAGAAGGTATACAAATTCCTCCTCCACATATATTTTACCCGACGAAAGGACATTACATAGATACTATTGTGAGTTGAGTTTGTGATTACGTATATTGGCAAATATCAATTGAAAGCGAGCAAAAACGTTCCCACTTCTATACTTCCGACAGAGAAATCGTTGTTACGATATTTGATATTCTAACGGATATTCTTCTCGCAACAGTTATTTAACAAGCCTATTGTAGCGTCTTCCATATAATGAAAAAATAACTAGAAAATTCTAAATGAAATTAAGTCTTGTTTTAATACAGAAAATAAAAATTCTCAAGGTCTTCACTACTATACATAAAATAAAAATTAAATCCTCAGAGAAAATAGATGTCACATTCGTGAACCCTAATTTGAGAACTTACATATTTTAGATAAATATTCAATGTATATATAGTTATTATCTAACTCAGCCACTATTCTTATCTCATTCACAGCTTTTGATGAAGCTAATGAACTTAAATTATCTTTAGAAATCGTAGCAAAAAGTCTGAATCCAGCCCCTAAAGCAACATCAGTCATTATCCTCCCCATATTCTTAGCAATACCTCTTCCCTGAAAGTTCACATCGACCATCTTTCCTCTAAAAGCCTTCCGGTTAGCAAAAAAACGAATAAAAAAATAACCAATAATTTTATCTTTATCAAAAACCCCAAACATCAGAAAAGCCTTATTTTTAAACACTTTTCGCAACGATTCAATATCGAAGTCATGTGGCTTGAAAAAAATATCAAAATTCTTTGGCTGCATAGACAACATCAAACATAATGCTGACAAATCATCTTCACGCAAGACTCTATATTCGTAATCAGAAATTACTAAGTTAAGCACCTTTTCTGTTGTTTTTTTTATCTTCTTCAAATAAAGAATAGATATAACCTCACCGTTCACCCACTCGATCAAGTTCCAAATGAATGGTAACTTCTCTCTTATCGTTTTTATTATTGAAAGTATCATCTATAGATATTTGGCTAGCTTATATTTTTGCCCACACCCCAAAGGCATCTGCCATAGCCTAGCTCCCCAATCATGATTTCCTTCAATCACAATAGGCCCATCGTTCGTAATAGCAATATCCCATCCTACTGATTTATTTTCGGGATGATATTTAGCCACTCTATCACAAATAGATTTAACCTGATCCCACATTGGAATCTGAAATCCAACAAATTCAATTCCTGATAATGGATGACACGGAGAATCTATCTTAGTTATATCAAAACTAACACCTTCGGTATTAATGATTCCTGTTTGTATATCTACATTACATGCTAATCCACCAGATGATAAATTATCTGTATTTTTATCAACTCCCATTCTCAATATTGTACCAATAATCTCGACATTACCATTTGTGTATTGAGTAATAACACGAATGGTATTTAAACTATTAGGCGCAAGAAGTCTCAAAGATTCATGCTGATAAACATACTCTTCCATAATATTATAATTATATTCTCTTGCAATAGCTTTTATTTCAAGAACACTCAAGTTAACTAAATCTACAATTCTTACATTCTTCCCCCCACCACCAGTCGATCCTTTTAATACAACTTTATCTTTCCCCATAATAAATTCTTCTATAGTGGTATCATCTACCTCAAATATCTTCAACCATTTTCGACCAATAAAATCTGAATATTCTTCGAAAAATTTAATTTTATCTGATAATATTACTCTTGTTTTCAATGGATTATTTCGTTTTTGATAAGCATACATAAAACCCATAGTTGCATATTTATTTATATCTTCATTACTTTTATGCCAAAATTCATAATAAAAATATTCATTGAAAGAACTTCCATTTTTTAAAGACAAATACAGTAATTCTGCACACATTTTAAACTTAGATTTTCCATATTTCTTGGCAACATAATTCATATCAAACCAAAGTCTTCCCCAATTAGTAATTTTGAGATAATAACCAAAATATATAAGATTCTTCATACTTACTTCCCTCTATATATATAAATTATTCAATATAATATCAGCGCTGATTCGCGCATTATAATACTCATCAATAGCCCTTTTACCATTCTCTCCCATCTGTCTCATCAATACAGGAGTATTATAAAGGAAATTAAATTTATCAACATACGACTGTTTATCACCAACAATACACCACACGCCTCCATTATGCCTATCTATAAGATTAACTCCATAATCCGTATTTTTATCTATTATAGCAAAAACAGGTAGTTTAGCCTCCCAATACCCCAACGTACGAGATGGAATATTAGGAATTGTAAATTTCTCATTTAACGAAACTAACCCTATTTGAGATATACTAGCAATTGCTTCATATTCCTCTCTTGGAAGATGATCCATCAGTAAAACATTATTAATATGTTCTGCGCTGATTCGTTCTTTAAGCATCTTCTTAGCAGTGCCTTTACCTATAATTATAAAAATCAATTCAGATTTATCTTGATGTAACTTTGCTAACTCCAAAATATTTTCCGGTTGCTGTGCAATACCTAAATTTCCTCCAAAAATCGCAATACATTTACCCTCTATACCATATTTTTTTCTTAAGCCAATACCATCATATCGTTTTTTTCTATCAGTATTTTCCAACCAGTTTGGCATAATTACAAGTTTCGAATTCTCAATAGTCGGATTGTGTTGCAATATATAATCTATATTTCCAATAGACATACAGCCTATTTTATCTGCAATTGCATACAATTTTCGTTCTTTACTTCTAAAGTACTTATGAATCAAACTATCTTTCTTTATCATACCCAAATCGACACTATTTTGAGGAAATATATCTCTAAGAATCAAAAAGAATTTAGAATTATATTTCTTTTTTACAGACTCTATTAAGTTACAAAAAGTAATCGGAGGCGTAGGAGTAACTATTAAATCTACAGATTGTGGTAAAAAATGTTTCATTGCAGATGAAAACTGATATGGCAATAAAAGATTGGCTATCGCTTTTCTTACTAATCCAACATTAAATTGCGGCATTGTCCTAACCCACATGATAGAAATGCAACCAGCTGCCTCTACATAATCTTCCCCCGTTTTCGAAGGAGCTATTACATAGATATTACCTCCTCTTCGAGCAAATTCAACTACAAGATCACCATACATTCCTCGATTTTGATCTATACCGTTGAATGAGACAAACATAAACAATACATTCATAGCTTAGTCATACATTATTTTAAATAAATCTTCAGAGCACACAAACTCAACATCCCCAAATCTGTTTTGTACTTTTAACAATAATCTCTTTAAAGTATCAAGCCCTTCTTTTCGATTCTTGGAACATATACCTCCCGAGAAATTAACTCTGTGTCCACTCACAATAGCCGGTTTTTTCCATTTAAAAGCTATCTCTATCTGTTTAAATGTATATTCCGCCCAATCGCCTCCCATTGATACAGTTGGTTCAAAAACACAATTTCGAATAATGTATCTTTGCCCGAATTGATTCAACTGCCCATTCCAATGAAAGTTTCTACGATAGTTCCCATTACCAGTGGGGTCTTTCTTAATTTTATCTGTTTCAATATACTGAATACCATTATCAAATAAAACCTTATCTATTTTTGAACTCTCTCTTTCACCAGGTGCATTAAAATGGATAGCTCTATATCCATATACCTTCTCAAAACAATTAAGTCCATCTATTATGATCTCATTATATGAAGATAACTCATTGTTATCTTTATATTTAAATGCCATTCCAGACGATATTTTCCCATCAACCGATTTGAAAGAACACAAAGAATTATTTTTAAAAGTAATAATAGCATCCGACACCCCTTGCTGTAGAGAATCCATCAATAATTTAATATTAATATGTTCTCGACCGTGAAACTGTGGTACAAATATTCTTTGATTTATCCCTTCTCTAATATAACTATACACCTTATCATGATCATTTAATTCTGATAACGTTTGATCTAATGTTTTATAATAATATTGTGAATAATTACTGAGTCTTATTTTCTCAAAATCAGGATTTGCAGGTAACGCTAATGGAGTCCAAGATACATTTTTGCCATTAATATCTGTGAAAAAAGTCAAAACATCAAATAAAGCTTCCATATCTTCATTTGTTTCTAAACAATCATACTGAGTAAATCTACTCTTATTAATATTATATCCATCAGCAAACATTTTCATCTGCGCTTCTTTTGAATGATTAATTATAGCACCATAATCATCAATAAAGAATGCAAGCAAATGTCTATCCGTAGTTTTTCCTAATATATTTGATAAGTGACGTTTTATCATTTCAATTATTTATTAAGTATTCCAATCAATTCTTCTATTTTATCCTCAACAAGTAAAGTTTGATTTACAAACTTATTTTCACCATTCAGATGTTTAATAATAGCATTGGCTATTGATTGAGTATTTTCTGGATCAAAAACAACAGGATTTGCCATGAGATTATACACATAAGGACGATCAGATGCAATAACGCCAAGTCCACAGGACAAAGCCTCTGCAATAGGAAGTCCAAATGTCTCTGTCAATGAAGGAAACAAAAGCGTATATGAACTATTCAATATAAATTCGACTTCAAAGCGACTTACAAAACCCTTATTTACAATCACTTCTCTATTCGCTTTATTATTAATTATATTTATTTTGTCAATTAAATGTTTATTTGCTTGAGAATCACGAATAGTCACTGCAATAGTAAAATTGTACCCCTCTTGAATCACTGTTTCAATAGCATCAAACAGCCGATTGTGATTTTTGTGAGGTGCTACTGTACTTATATAACAAAAGTCATATTGTTTGACAACATCCAATCTATTTGTTTTAACATAAAATGGCATTAACCTTACTTTATATCCTAGAGCCTGTATTTTTCGAGCTACTGAGTCCGTTTGGCATGCAAAAAAATCGGTATTTCGTCCAAAATATTTCACCCAATAATAATATAAAATATATTTCATATTAGAAATGGAGAATGAAGGTCGAATTAATATATGAGGATTATGAGAATATACTATTGAATTGGGGGATTTTCTAAATGGAGGAAGACTACAAAAATAAAGTGTATTAGATTTCGTAACAAAATACCTAAACAACGTATTTAAGGTAGTCGTTTTTATAATATATATATATTGAAAACCAAATGCAGATAATTTAGAATAAACAATATCATACCCTACATATATTTTAGAAACTATCCTCTTGCTTTCCAAAGTCTTAACTAGTTCTTCCAATAATATATATCCTCCCCCTAAATATATATTAGATGCCTCAATAGTAATCATTGTAATATAAAATCCAAATAACGTTCTTTTATAGTATCAAAATCTAAACTTTGACGTACTTTGTAAGCTGAATCAGCCAGACTATTTCTTAAGTTCTCGTCAGCAATTAACCTATTCATAGCAGTTAGCAAAGCTTTTGAATTTGCCGGTTCAACCAATAATCCATTCTCTCCATCCTTTATAATATCACTTGGCCCTGCCACACAATTACTACTGATACATGCTAGAGGTACACTCATAGCTTCGATCAATGCGTTCGGAAAACCTTCTGAAAGAGATGGTAAAACAAATATTCTAGCTTTTGACAGATAAAAACCTATATTCTTTTGATGTCCAACAAAAATCACACGATCTTGTATACCTAAATTCTTGACCAACTCCTCTAAATATTGACGTTCTTCACCATCACCTACTATTTGCAAATTCCAATTCTTAGCTTCAACCTGCGAAAATGCTTCAATCAAAAAACGATGTCCCTTCTCCTTCGTCAATCGACCAACAGTAGTTATTATATTCAAAGTTTCTACATCTACTTTTTCAATTGTATTTACCGGATTTGGAATAACTATTACATTATTATTCTTTGTCTTTTTTATAATAATATCTCTAGCATTCCCAGTTTGAGCAATAACTCCATCAGCAAAACGATAAAATATTTTTCTAAGACTATTCTGTACAAAACCTAAACTCAATGTTGGGCTCATACGATCTGACAAATAAAGAGGGATATGTAAATATCTGGTTGCTATAATAACAAAAGAATTCGTCCACTCACCAAATGCTAAAATTGTATCAGGTTTTATACGTTTTACTTCGTGTCTTACATAAGCCATCATTTTCAAAGCATATAAATACCTACCTTTTATATTTATTTGTGGCTCAATAAAGTCAATACTTGAATTGAGTGAAAAAAAACAATCTCGCTTATATAAAGCTAAAACAATAACTTCATAGCCAGAAACATCAAATGCATTAGCCATTGAAGTCGACGCCCTCTCTATTCCTCCACCCGACAATCCATTGTTGATAATAAGAATTCTTTCTTTCACTAAAAATGTCTATTTATAATTAGTATTTTCTCCAAACTATTTTATTTATCACTCCTGTATAACTCTGGATAATCTTTACAACTTTCGTAGAAACATTCTCATCTACATAATTAGGCACATCTAATGCATTATCACCATTTGCATTCATAGCTACAGCCATATCAACCGCCTGTAACACTTGTTCCGCAGTAATACCAGCCAAAATAAATACTCCCTTATCCAATGCTTCTGGACGCTCTGTAGAAGTTCGAATACAAACTGCAGGGATAGGCATACCTTTAGAAGTGAAATAAGCACTTTCTTCAGGAAGCGTACCACTATCAGAAACCACACAGAATGCATTTAATTGTAACTTATTGTAATCATGAAAACCTAAAGGCTGATTCTGAATTACACGACTATCAAATCGAAAATTTCTCTGTTCAATATACTTCTTTGAACGAGGATGACAAGAGTATAAAATAGGCATATTATACTTATCAGCCATTGTATTGATAGTATTCATCAAACTAAAAAAATTTGTTTCTGTATCAATATTTTCTTCGCGATGTGCAGAAAGAAGGATATATTTCCTTTTTTGTAATCCAAGTTTTTCAAGTACATTACTTGATTTAATTTTATCAAGATTAGCAGAAAGAACTTCTGCCATTGGCGAACCAGTTACATAAGTACGTTCTTTCGCTGTACCTTCAGCATTAAGATAACGCCTAGCATGTTCACTGTAACACATATTCAAATCTGAAATATGATCAACAATACGACGATTCGTCTCTTCAGGAAGATTCTCATCAAAGCAGCGATTCCCTGCCTCCATATGAAAAGTAGGAATATGAAGGCGCTTAGCTGAGATTACGGAAAGACAAGAATTGGTATCTCCCAATACCAACACAGCGTCGGGCTTTTGCTCAACCATGAGTTTATAAGATTTTGCAAGCACATTGCCCATCGTCTCACCCAAATCTTTGCCCACTACATTCAGATAAAAATCAGGTTCACGAAGTCCCAAGTCTTCGAAAAATACTTGATTTAATGTATAATCATAATTTTGGCCAGTGTGTACCAATATTTGATCAAAATAGAGATCACATTTTTTGATAACTGCAGACAAGCGGATGATTTCGGGACGAGTACCCACTATTGTCATTAATTTTAATTTTCCCATAAATTCAATGTATTTAAACTTCTTCAAAAAAAGTATCAGGATGAGTCGAGTCAAAACATTCGTTACACCACATAAAAGTGACCATGTCCGTATCACCTAAATTCTCAATATTATGTGTATATCCTGTAGGAATATCAATAACCTCAATATTCTCACCTGAAACCAAATATTCAATCACTTTAGAAGTCGGATCATTCATATCACGAAATCGAACAACGCCACGGCCACTCACAACTACAAATTTCTCATTCTTAGTATGATGCCAATGGTTACCTTTCGTTATATTCGGTTTGGAAATATTGACAGAAAATTGCCCACGATCTGATGTACGAATAATTTCAGTAAAGCTACCACGATTATCTACATTCATTTTCAGAGGATAACAAAACTGATTTTGAGGTAGATAAGATAGATATGTAGAATACAGCTTCTTTGTAAACGGATCTCCGACATTCGGTACATCCAAAGTTTTACGACTTTCCTTAAAAGAGTGGAGTAGTTCAACAACTTTTCCTAATGTAACAGTGTGTATAGTGGGTACAATATAATAATCACCCTCGCAATGAGCATTACCGGTTAAGGCAGCAATTAGCTCATCTACGACATCATCCACATAAACAAGACTCAGTAGCACATTTGGGTCATTTACCTGAATAGGAAGATCATGAGCTATATTATGACAAAAAGTAGCTATAACACTATTATAGTTGGGACGACACCACTTACCAAATACGTTTGGGAAACGATAGATTAATACATTTGCACCAGTTTCACGAGAATAATCGAACAACAATTCCTCTCCGGCCCGTTTAGATTCACCATAAGGGTTATCCAAGATAGCCTGAATAGAAGAAGAGAGCATTACAGGACAAGTATTGTGATACTTCTTCAAAGTATCTAATAATACAGAGGTAAATCCAAAGTTACCCTGCATAAACTCAGTAGGATCTTTCGGTCTATTTACTCCAGCAAGATTAAAGACAAAGTCAGCATCTTTGCAATAAAGTTCGAGTTCAACAGGATCACTATCCACATCATATTCAAAGATGGTAAGACCAACAGACAGAGAGGCATTTTCGACTTTTCCCAATTGAATATTATGTAATTGAGAGACTAAGTTTCTACCAATAAATCCTTTCGCCCCAGTTACAAGAATTTTCATAAAATATTATATAAGTTATTCACTTTTTATTTCAATAGATTTTGCTATTTCTTCCAATCCTAGATCTTCACGGATAAAACGAAGCTTAAGTAATAATTGCTTCATACCTTCTACATCTAGTCGAGCGGTATTATGAGAGTGATAATCTTCTACTTTTGCAATTTCTTCATTACCTTCACTAAAGAATTTATCATAGTTTAAGTCACGCGTATCACATGGAATACGATAATAATCTCCCATATCAATAGCTTTGGCCATCTCTTCTCGAGTTACCAATGTTTCGTAAAGCTTTTCTCCATGGCGAGTACCAATCGTTCTGACTTCTGTATTTACTTTATACAATTGTTTTAAAGCCTCTGCTAGAACATCCAAAGTAGCAGCTGGTGCTTTTTGAACAAAAAGATCACCATTACTTCCATGTTCAAAAGCATAGATAACCAAATCTACAGCGTCATCCAAAGTCATCATGAAACGAGTCATATTGGGGTCAGTCACAGTAATAGGTTTACCACTTTTTATCTGATCCACCCACAAAGGAATTACAGAACCACGAGAAGCCATAACATTTCCATAGCGAGTACAACAAATAATGGTTTTTGCCTCTTTTCCCAAAGTACGTCCTTTCGCAATAGCTACTTTTTCCATCATCGCCTTGGAGATTCCCATCGCATTAATGGGATATGCTGCTTTATCAGTAGAAAGAACAACAACGTTTTTTACACCGTGAGCAATAGCTGATTCAAGCACATTATCAGTACCAATAACATTCGTCTGCACAGCTTGTAATGGAAAAAACTCACAAGATGGTACCTGCTTTAAAGCAGCGGCGGCAAATACATAATCCACTCCCATCATAGCTCCATCTACCGACTGACGATCTCGTACATTGCCAATGTAAAATTTCACTTTAGGATTTTGTAATTGATGACGCATATCATCTTGTTTCTTTTCATCACGGGAGAAAATACGGATCTCTTTAATATCCGAATCAAGAAAGCGCCTGAGCACAGCATTACCAAAGGAACCAGTACCACCAGTAATTAATAAGACTTTGTCCTTAAACATGAGTTTTATTTTTTTAAATTATTGTTTAAAAAATCGTATAATCTTTTCGTTTGTATCTCCATATCAAAATTCTTTTTTGCAATGTAATACCCCATTCTCCCTATTTGCTGTGCCATTTCCCTATTTGCCAGCGCTCTATCTAATGCATCAGCAAAAGAATCGATACAACCAGGAGTTGCCATAAAAGCAGAAACATTATCTTCCAAATAATCTGGAATCTCACCAACTTTAGTAGCGCAAACAGGATTACACGTAGCCAAATATTCCCCTAATTTCGTAGGAAATCCACCTTGTGCTTGATGTGAATCTGGGCGAGGAAGAGCAAGAACAGTCGCATTTACAAAAAAAGCAGGTATTTCATCTCTTGATAGTAATCCACAGTATTTCACCCGATTCTGTAATCCGTACTTTTCAATCAATGTTTTCTGCATTTTCATATCAGGATGATAATTTCCTGCCAAATAAAGCTTGACATCCGGATATTTTGTTGCTATCAACTTGAATGCTTCAATCAATATATCAACCCCATCTTTTCTATTGGCTAACGAACCAGCAAAAGCAATATATCGCTCAACGCCATTATCTTTAGCTATAGTGAACCTAGACATATCAACAGTCATTGGTAAATGCAAATAACTCCCCTTTTTATTGGATATCGTTTTATGATAATCTAATAATTTCCGAGTCATTATAGCAAACGTCGTTATATGCTTGACAGCCTTTAAGAAAACCTGTTCTGTTTTTTGGGCAATAACCAATTGAGCTCGATTGGAATGAACTATTTGTTTATAAATATCATGAAATTCGTTTATCTCAATTAAACTATTTCGAATATGCTTATGATACTTGACATAATAATTTAAAATAGAATAATTATAAGTTACCCAAACATAGTCGTACTCATCTTTCAACAATACATTTAACTTGTATGGAAGAAGCAAATCATTCAAATAACTGAACATATATTTATTTACTCGTCTTCTCCAAAGAGTATGATTTAATGTAGTACCAACATAAACTATGTGAATCCCCTTATATACGACTTCCCTACCTAACGTTTTCTTCTCATACGGATTATTATAACCTCGTGTAACGGCAATTGTAATGTCAACACCACATTCTTTCAATCCAGTAACTAATGATGCAAAACGATTTCCACTCGCAGATGAATCGAAAAAAGGATTTAAATCACGTAATAATATTAATTTCATATCTATTTATTCCAGATACCTTTAGCAGTACCTGATATTAACTTTTTATACTGCATACGTGCAACAAACAGCGAATAAAAATTAGAAAAAATAAGAGACAGTGGAATAGATATTAATCCTAACTTTAAAAATTTCACCATGAATAAAACCAGCGGTATATACACAAATGTTACCATTCCAAGAGCACACATTTGCAATCTAATTTTACCTGTACCGTTTATAAATATATTAAAAACTCCACCATAACAATGAATTGAGAAATACAAAAAAACCAGAAAAGAAAGTCCCCATGGAATATCTATATTATCACCTACCCATATCTTATAAATAAATGGGGATAAAATAAACATGATACCTCCCAATCCAACCAATAACTTCCATATTAACATCAACTTACCGATAGCACCTTTTATCCAATCAAAATCCTTTTTTACCCATGCATCAGTATACCCTGTCCAAAAAGGTTGAATCAATATACTAAACAATACAGTCATTATTGAGAATAATTTATAAGCTAAATTATACACAACAACTCCTTTATTATCAAACAGTTGTATTATAAGTATATTACTTGTTTGAAACAAAACAATTGTAGATATATTTATCACAAAAAAGCCAACGCCCAACGATAATAATGTTTTAATATTCGTCCTATCAAAAAATAGAAAAGAAGGTCTGATGTGTTTGAATTTACCTAAAAATAAAAAAACACTAACAATAATATATAATAATACAGGGACAGAACTTAAAACCCAAGACAAGGTATATAAATCTCCTGTAACAGTTCGAGATAGTACAAAAATAATAAATAATATTATCACATTAGAACATGTCGTAATCCCAACCGAAGCTGCCGGCATTAAATGGGCGGTCAATATCGTCCCTATTAACTGAACTATAAGCCTCAATGCAAAAAATGAAACAACTACAAACATTGTACTTGCCAACATTGCAGACATGTCCTCTGATTGATTTAAGACTTTATCCCATGGAATATACATATTCGATATTGCGAAAATAAAAAATAGAAAAAGAACTATTATACCTAACATTATATAAGTAGTACTAACATACTTTCTCGCCAATACATTATCATTTTTAGCTAGCGCTTCTGTCAATCTATTACGAAGTCCAGCTCCCAACCCAATATCAACTAATGAAAACCAACCAACGATTGATGATATAGTAAGCCAAATGCCATATTGTGAGGTGGATATATAATTAATAGTCATTGGAACCAAAAGAAAAGAAGAAATAATACTTATTGATTGAAACAATCCTAACAATAGAACATTCTTTCCTATTTTCCGCCCACGACTATCCCTTTTAGGTAGTATAAATTCTATGATTTTAAATGTCATCTTGTATAGTTTTTCTGTGTTAAATCAAAGATTAATGCTCCAATAATTAATGGCTGTATCGCAGGAAACCCCGAATTGAAGTTCGAAGATGCCCAATAACCAAACACACACAATAAAGGAATAAGTGACATTGCTGATCTTCTAGTTACTTTCAATGTTCTTAAAAAAATCAACTGTGTCATAATAACAATTAAAACTATTGCAAAAAATGTACCCTCAGTTCCAAAGTCTCGGACAAGAAGAGAAAAGATAGTCGATGTAGTATAAGAACCGTCAACCTGAGATTTATAGACATCTAATGGATCATAATCAACCCCCAATAAAGACCATAAATTACCCTTTAATCCTATAGAAGATGAAAATGGTATACTTAAATTCCCAAGTCCATAGAAAGTAGCAACACCATATGTACTATCTTTTCCAGAAGAAAAGTCAGTGCGCCTCAATTGATACCCCCAATAGTGGAATGACATATATTCCATTATACCAGATGAAAACGAAGCAAATTTAGAACTGTATTCTCTTACATTAGCCCCATAGGTTTCCGCTCTATCATTGGAAATAAATGTAGAAAATCCCATAAATCCTATAAGTCCTACAAGCATTATAATCAATAGTCTATTTCTAACTTTTTTATTTCTTGAGACATTAACTCCTGTCCCTAAGCCTAGAAAATAGTCTTTTATAGTTTTAACTACTGGATTACGCCCTCCAATTGCCAAAGAAGAAATCACTGTTATTAATAGCGGCATTACTATATAAAAATTACAATATTTCTCTGTACCATTACCAACAATCTTTTTGGCCATTTCTCGCCCCATCGTCAATGAATAGAAAACCAAAGGGGATGTCAGAATTACAAGAAAAGAATCCAATATTGAAAAACTACGATTAATATGCCCCAAATCGGAAACAAGGTTCATCCTATTTTGTCCAAATGACAAAGTCGCACCTGAAATAATAAAATTTACTAACGTTGCTCCAAATACAACATACATCAACTTCAGATATACTTTATTATTAGAAATAATATCAATTGAGAATGACAATATTGAATGTTTTTTCCCTATTAAAGATGTTATCGTAAAACATAAGGATGTAAATGCAGTAAATATGTTTAGTTCATCAATATATTCAGGATAGGGGGTTGACGCATAAGCCATATTTACAAGATACCATTCTGAAATAACAGAAATAAACCATAAACCAGAGAAATAAAATCCAGGATGAGCAAATGCCTTCCACTTCCAAATTTTCCATATTGTCAACAAAGAAATAATATGAAATAATACAACAATTACATTTATTTTTTCATTCATCTGCCTTTTGCCTGAATTGCTCAATTAAAACTTGATTTTCCAAATAGAAATGAATAAATTCATACGGGTCATGCATCAACCTAAAATATTTTTTAAAAAAATCATCACTTAACTCCCACCATTTTATTTCAAGAAGCCTATCAATAATTTCTTTATCAAATCTATATTTAATTATTCTTGCAGGAACTCCTCCAACAATAGCATATGGAGGAACATCTTTTGTTACAACAGAGCCATATGCAACAACTGCTCCATCTCCAATCCTAATATTTCCTAAAACTGTACTTTTCGAGCCTATCCACACATCATTACCTATCTCAATATTAGGCAATTCATCACAATACATTCGATCTGCATATGTTTCAAAGGCCTTGTTGTTAGCATAGAAAGCAGGATGCGTGGATATCATATCAGTTGGATGCTTACGAACCCCTATCAAAACATCTGATCCAATAGAACAATAAGCACCAATTGATGCATAGTTTATTGTTGTTCCTCTATTGAGATATGAATGATTTTGAATTACTGTATTAACTATACTACACCCACTGGAAATAAAAACAGATAATCCAATTTCCGAATTAACAATAGTTGTATTAGTACCTATTTGATTTTTTGTCTTTTTATATCTATTATTTAGGGCTAAATAACGGTATGACAACAAGAATTTTGTAGGCCTTATTAGTTCTTTTAAGGCACAAATGAACACATTTCGAATCATTTGTCAGTTTTTTTTATAATTTCTCCTAATTGTTCTGATGACATAAACTCAACATCTGAATATCGTAGAAGTATCTTACGAAGTAAAATATCCAAAGCCACCAAATTATCTAACCTATTTCGCTTATTCAACTCGCCAATAAAGTTCAATCTATGTGCTGAAATTATTGCCGGCTTATGCCAAAAAAATGCATTTTGAATATCTTTCAGACACTCAGAAACAACATCTTGTCCACTACATTGACTTGGTTCAAAACTAGCATTTCGAACCATATATATCTGACTTAACTTATTTACTTGCCCTGTATGGTGTCTAATAATCTTTCTTCCGTCAAGTTTTGATGTACATTGTACTAATGACCCTTGAATATATTTCACTCCATTTTCATCAAAAGCTTGTTCTACATACTCATCCCATGTAAACGAAGGGGCAATTGTCGAAAGAGATTTAAATCCAAAAATTTGTTCAAACAGCCTAAGACCTTCAGAAATAGAGTTTCTAACAAAACTCTTCTCTTCCTCTTTTGCTATATTATATGTATGAAGAAACTTTTTTCTCACATCTTCTCTTATAAGAGGGGAATATACCTCACAATTAAAAGCTTTTCTAACGCATTCATTTCCTGCTCTTAGATATTCTAACCACATCTGTACATTCACATGCTCACGTCCATGAAATTGAGGTTGAAATAATCTAGCAGTAATTCCCTCTTGCCAAACTGAAAAAACATTATCATTTGGGTAATATCGTTTCAATGTTTCTGTAAATAGTTCATAATAATAATCCTGAAATCCGCTTTGAGCAATCTTTCTAAAATCAGGATTAGTCATTATTGTATTTGCTGTTATTATCGGATGATTACCATTTTTATCTTTATGACGACTCAGCACACCAAACAAAGCTTCTAAATCTTCTTTACTGGCAAGTGTATCAACATCATCATATCCATAAAAAGAAAAACATATTCCTTGTTGTCTGAGTTTATCCCTAATCTGCAAACTAGGCATACGTATCGCCCCCCAATCATCGGATTCTATCACGACAATCTTACGTTTAGTTGTCCATCCAGAAATATTTGCCCAATTACGATATATATATTTTTTTATATTAGACATCATTTATATCTCATTATTTTACAAGCAATCTTAGATGTATATAAATCAACTCCATTATCATTTATGTGAACAATATCTTTAAAATATTCAGGATTCATCAATACAGATTCATTAGAGAAATCATAGAATTCAATTCCACATTCATTCGCTACATTTTTAATTATTGACAGATATTTCATTGTACTAATATTCTCGAAAATCGGTGAAATAGCAAATATGCATCTTATTCCATTTAAACGACATAGTTGAGCAAATTTTCTCAAATAATAAATTTTATTATAGTCAATCACTCCTCCATACTTTTCTTCAACAATATTAGCAAGCTCTCCAGTTAAATGTTTTTCAACATCAATCGGCATATACCCCATATTAGTATAGGATATTTCTGTATTTTTATAAAATAAAGCCAATGAAAGAGTATAAGGAATCTGAGAGTTATACCTCACAAAATTGGATGTAAGAATATAAGGCTCAAAAGGTGAACGTAAATCAACAATTTCCTTTACAGCAGTATCTCTATAATAATAAGGATATAATGCAGATAATTTATCAGTATTCCACCCTGAGGGAGTCTTATAAATATCAATATCAAAAACCTCCAAAAGCACAATTTGTGGTTTATATCTGTATAATACCGATTTCAATAGAGCATAATGAAAATAAATATTCTGCCCACTAACACCAGCATTATAAACACTTAATCCTAATGAATCTGCTAAAATTTGTGAATTATAGTGATGCTGTGCCCGTGATGAACCCAAAATTAATAAACTCTCATTAGATTGTTCAATTGCATATGTCAATTTACGTTTTTGAACAAAAAATATCTTATCAAATACTATACCAAAGAGTGAATCAATAGCAAAAAATATCAATAAAAAAAGAATCATATTTTTTGCAAATAATACCATTTGTGAATTCATTTTCATGAGAATCTAAAATTGAAAATAGATAAACTGCCCACCATCAAATACTCCACATGAAAGAATCAAAGCTAGAAGTCCCACATAAATTCCCCAACGGATAAAAAGATGTTTATTATCTAATAAAAGTCTTTTTTCAGCATAAAATTCATCGACAAAATCCTTTACTACAAGAATCAGTATTCCGATACACCCCATAATCATTGTTGGTAAATCAATGAAAAGAGGACCTATATTTGTAAAAATTCGACTAAAAATAATCCAACCATCCATAATTGAATTTGCCTTAAAAAAAATCCAGCCTATTGTCACTAATATAAAACATAAAATTGTGTTCAGAACCCGGGATACAAGTGTATCAGCCTTTGCCTCTCCCATAAACTTTATCTTTATATTCTCAATTATCAAATATACACCATGAAGTGCTCCCCAAGCTATAAATGTCCAATTGGCTCCATGCCATATTCCACTAACGAGAAATGTTATAAAAAGGTTGAGTAAATGTCGCGGATAAGAGACTCGATTCCCCCCTAATGGAATTTAAACATAATCTCTAAACCATGATGACAATGAGATATGCCATCTTTTCCAAAACTCACGAATCGATGTTGCCCAATAAGGTCTCCGAAAGTTCTCCATAAGTTCAAATCCCATAACCTTAGCTGCGCCAATAGCAATATTGGAATAACCTGCAAAATCACAATAAATTTGAAATGTAAAGAATACAGATGCTAATAAAAGAGTTGTCCCAGTGTGTTGTTCCGCATTATTATAGACAGCATTTACGTAAATAGCAACTCTATCTGCCACAACCAACTTCATAAAAAAACCCCACAACATCTGCCTAAGTCCTAATACTATTTTCGGATAATTAAATGTATGTTCAACATGAAATTGTGGCAAAAGTTTATTTGCTCTACCAATAGGGCCTGCTGCCAATTGAGGAAAAAATGAGACAAACAACGCATACATTCCAAAATTACGTTCAGCCTTAATATTACCCCGATACACGTCTACTGCATAACCAATAGCTTGAAATGTATAAAATGAAATACCAACAGGTAACAAGATATCAAAATTAGGAATTGGCCATCGAATACCAATACTCTCCAATAACAAGAACACTGATTCATTAATAAAATTATAATATTTAAAAACAAATAGCATTCCCAAATTAACTAATAATGTTATCAACAAAATTAGTTTTTTTATCTCAATATTATAATTGTATTTCTCAAGACATCTCCCACATAAAAATGTTGTTATCGTTGCCCCCAATAATAATATTGCATACATAGGTTGCCAGTTCATATAAAAATAATAACTGACAATTAATAAGAATATCCATCTAAACCTGTATGGTAGTAAAAAATAAGCCAAACAGACTAAAGGAAAGAATATTATAAAAGCTATTGAGTTGAATAACATTACAATCTTCCGTCAACTATATTCCTATCCAAACATCCTTTCACATCAAAAATAATATGCTCTTGCTTTAACAGAGTATTTACATTTAAAACATTAAATTCTGTATGAGCAACAGTTAGAACTACAACATCCATTTTCACTGTTGGCAAAGTATCAGTTATTTCAATTCCATATTCATGTTTTGCTATTTCTGGATTTGCCCAAGGATCATAAATCGTAATATTAACATTATATGTTTTCAAAGCTTTGTATATATCTATCACCTTTGTATTACGAACATCCGGACAATTTTCCTTAAACGTAAAGCCGAGAATCAGAATATGGGAATTGAGTACCTGAATCCCTTTTTTCAACATCAATTTTATAACCTCATTCGCCACATATTCTCCCATACCGTCATTCATTCTTCTTCCAGCAAGAATAATTTCAGGATTGTAACCATAACGTTGTGCACACTGTGCTAAGTAGTAAGGGTCAACCCCAATACAATGCCCACCTACTAATCCTGGCTTAAAAGGTAGAAAGTTCCACTTTGTAGATGCAGCTTCCAGTACATCTTGGGTATCAATACCCATTTTATTAAAAATCTTGGATAGTTCATTTACAAAAGCAATATTGATATCACGTTGTGAATTCTCAATTACTTTAGCTGCTTCAGCAACTTTCATAGTAGGTGCCAAATGAGTACCTGCAGTAATTACGGATGCGTAGACTTCATTCACCTTTTTACCTATCTCAGGAGTAGAACCGGAAGTCACTTTTTTAATCTTCTCCACTGTATGAAGTTTATCACCCGGATTTATACGCTCAGGAGAATAACCTGCAAAGAAGTCAACATTAAACTTCAATCCGGACACTTTTTCTACCACTGGAATACATTCCTCTTCTGTTACACCCGGATAAACAGTTGATTCATAAACAACAATATCTCCCTTGGAAATAACCTTCCCCACAGTTGTGCTGGCACCATAAAGAGGAGTCAGATCTGGATTATGATTTTCGTCAACCGGAGTAGGAACAGCCACTACGTAAAAATTACAGTCACGGATATCCTCAATATCAGCGGTACACTTAAATCCGTTGGCAATAGCCGATTGTAACAAATCATCAGATACTTCAAGTGTAGCATCGTGTCCGGCCATCAAAGCATCCACACGTGCCTGATTCATATCGAAACCAATAGTTTGATACTTAGTTGAGAAAAGGCGAGCTAAAGGAAGCCCCACATAACCGAGACCGATTACGCAAATTCTTGTTTTATCCATAAATAATACAATGTTGTGTTTTATTAATTTAAATATTGTCCCAATACCATTTAACAGCCTCTTTCAAACCGTCGCGCATACTATATTGAGGATGATAGTTTAGAAGAGTTTTGGCTTTGTCTATACATGCTAAAGAGTGAGGGATATCACCGATCCGATTGGGACCATGTAATATTTCAACATTAGCTATTTCCGGGTCAAAATCACTTAGAAACTCTTTTAGATATTCCACCAGTTGATTTAAAGTAGTACGTTCTCCAAAAGCTGTATTGTATACCTGATTGACAGCAGCCGGATTGGTAGTAGTCATGGCCAACATATTCATCTGAATAACATTATCAATATAAGTGAAATCGCGGCTATACTCACCATCACCATTGATGATCGGACTTTCATGAGCCATAAGTTTTTTCACGAACAGAGGAATAACAGCGGCATATGCCCCAAAAGGATCCTGACGACGCCCAAACACATTAAAATAGCGCAAGCCAATACATTCCATCTCATATGTCCTGGAAAAAACATCGGCATAGAGTTCGTTTACATATTTAGTAATCGCATATGGAGAGAGAGGCTTTCCTATGACATCTTCAACCTTAGGTAATGATTTACTATCGCCATAAGTAGAAGAACTGGCTGCATATATAAAACGTTTTACTTTTGCATCCCGTGCAGCGGTTAGCACATTCAAGAAACCGGAAATATTGGTTTCATTTGTTGTGAGAGGATCTTTAATAGATCGGGGAACAGACCCCAAAGCAGCTTCATGTAATACATAATCAACTCCCTCAACAGCTTTTTGACAATCAGATAATTTACGGATATCTCCAACTATCAGTTTGAAACGATCAGGATATTGAGATAATAAAGGAAAAAGATTCTCTATCTTTCCTGTTGCAAAGTTATCCAGACAAACAACCTCATAATCATGAGCAAGTAAATACTCACAAAGATTGGAACCTATAAATCCGGCACCACCTGTTACTAAAACTTTTATCATAAAACTCTATTTACGTTTATTAGAAGAATCTAAATACATTACAATAAAAATCAATTCAAACAAATCTCCGCATTCTCTTTATCCAGTTTCTCATACACAGAATTATTCGACTTAAACTCAGGTACCACCTGTTTCATCAGTCTCACCGTATCTTCAATCTTCACCGAGAGTGCCAACTCAGCCAGTTTATCATAAGAGGCAAGTATCTCATCCCATTTGTATTCCCTCACTTTGGCTATACGTATTTTATAATGATCCGTCGGAACCGTATTCTCCTCATTACTCAAAACCTCTTCATAAAGCTTTTCACCGGGACGCAAACCGGTAAACTTTATTTTAATATCTTCACCCGGAATGTATCCTGCAAGGCGGATCATTTTCTCGGCCAAGTCTACAATCTTCACAGGTTCACCCATATCGAAAACAAATATCTGATTACCGGTACTCATTGTGGCTGCCTCCATCACCAAACGGCAGGCCTCGGGAATAGTCATAAAGAAACGGGTAATCCCGGGATCGGTGACGGTCACGGGGCCGCCTTCCTGTATCTGTTTTCTGAAATATGGAATCACACTGCCATTACTGCCAAGTACATTTCCAAACCGGGTAGTCACAAACTTCGTTTTTCCTTTCACCTGCCCATGTTCCATAGCAAGACCCAGACTTTGTACATAAATCTCAGCCAAGCGTTTGGAAGCTCCCATCACATTCGTCGGATTAACGGCCTTATCGGTGGAAATCATCACCATCTTCTCTACACAATATTGTACACAGAAGTCGGCAACCAGCCGGGAACCAACCACATTGACCTGGACCGCTTCACAAGGATTCTCTTCCATCAAAGGAACATGCTTGTAGGCGGCCGCATGAAATACGACCTGTGGATGGAACCTCTCAAAAGCCATCTGAAGACGTTCTTTCTGACGGACATCGCCAATAAAAGGAACAAATGTCAGTTCGGGGAAAAAGCGTTCCAATTCCAGACGGAGTTCGTGCATGGGAGTTTCAGCATTATCAACCAGAATCAATTGTTTAATCCCGAAGGTAGCCAACTGGCGGCATAATTCACTACCAATACTACCAGCAGCTCCTGTCACCAGAATGGTTTTACCCGTAAAATTCTTGATAATTTCCAGCATGTTGATCTCGATCTCATCACGCCCCAATAAATCCTCTATCCGAATTTCTCTGATGACAGTTTTCTTCAAACCATCCCCCAAAACATCGATAGGAGGAGAAACATAGTTTTTCACATTATTATCCTGACAGAATTTCACCAAATGCCCCTGCTCCTTCTGAGCATCTTCATACGAAGGAAAAATAATGCCATTAATATTGTACTTTTCTACAAAGCATACAAAATTGGATTCAGCTGCAAAATAATAGACCGGTGACTCTGACAAAGAGTAAGATTTGAGATTTTTATCAGGATTCACAAAACCGACTACATGAAAATGCTTACTGGTGTACATCCGTTTCTTGAGCGCAACGCTTTTATCACCGGTACCATATACCAACACCCTTGCTTTTCTGGAAGTAAACTGCAACACAGCAACATCATAAATCAGGATAAGCATTACACGGACACCCACCAGAATCCCTGTAGTTGTCAATAAATCGATAAAACAGCATACATACAAATACTTCTCCGGCAACCATGAACCAGTCAGCGTGGCAATAATTAACAGCGATAATTCTTTCAGCAGGATGGCTGTCTCAATTTTACCAACACTCTTTATCGATGCATGACGTATAATGTTTCTGCTGACTCTCAGAAAATGAAAAATAAGAAAACTGATGATACCCGAACAAACCGAGATGGTTATGATAACGTCTTTTTCAATATTAGTGATAAAACTATTAACAAAAAGCAGAGTGATACATGTGCCTGCGACAGACAACACCGTATCGGTAAACAAGACAGCCCGATAATTTACAAATCTCTTCTTTACAGACAGATTGTCAAAAATCTTAGAAATTATGCTTTTCACAATAAAGTTTTTTTCAATTTCCTTTTATAGGAACAAAAGCCAAGAAATCAATATCAGGTTTTTATCTTTTCCAAAAACGAAAAAGGATTTTCCTTACATGGCTCATCTTTGTATGTTTATGAGTATCATTACCATAACCATAGCCGTATCCATAACCATATCCATAACCATATCCCCTATGCTCCAAAGGAACGCCATTCAGTATCACAGACAGATTATGAAGCTGTTCTTGACGGTACATATTCTCCAACTCAGGCAACTGACGACGATCCATTACACCCGAACGGACTACAAAAATAGTTAGGTCAACCACACGGTTTACGATAGAAGCGTCAGCTACTATGCCTGCAGGAACATTATCCACAATAATATAATCATAACGTTTACGAAGTTCTGTTATCAGACGATCAAAGCGCTCACTCAACAACAATTCGGCAGGATTCGGAGGTACAGGACCGGAGAAAATAACATCCAGTTTTTCATACTCTTCACTCGTGCCCACAATATCGTCCACTTTATCCGTACTGCCGGAAAGGTAGTGCGTCAACCCCATACGATTGGAAGAATTAGAGAAAATACCGCTCAATGTTCCCTTACGGATATCAACGTCAACCAGAACAACTTTTTTATTCGTTTGGGCAATACTCATGGCAAGGTTACTCGACACAAACGTCTTACCTGCACCCGGATTGGCGGATGTAAACATAACAACCTGTAATTTATCAGACTTTACACGCATAAAATCCATGTTCGTACGAATGATACGGAAAGCCTCGGAAACAGAATCGCGACCATTTTCACGAACAACAATACCATCCGAATCTTCACCTTTCTTGCTTCCATGACGGGGAATATTACCCAGGAAAGGAATGGTAAGCACACCATCCAGTTCTTTACGGGTACGTACTTTGGTATCCATCATATTCAGCAGCCAAAATACACCCATGGGAATAGCCAGCCCCAAAACAATAGAAGCCAGGAAAATTGTCATTGCTTTGGGAGCTATCGGGGCACTGCTACCCGAAGCGGAATCTATAATACGGGCATTACTCTCGGTAATAGCCTGTGTCAAAGCGTTTTCTTCACGTTTATTCAACAAATACAGATAAAGTTCTTCCTTGATTTTCTGCTGACGTTCTACCGTAAGAACATATTTCTGCTGGGCAGGTACAGCCTCGATGCGTTTCGTGGTCTGTTCTTCCTGCTCACGGATATTTTTCAGTTGGATATTCAAGCCGACAATCAGATTGTCCACTGACCGGATAATGGTCTGTTTCATGGCGCTCAGAGAATTATTCAGATCCATCACAATAGGATTCTTACTACTGCTTCCCGCTACCAGTTTATCACGTTTGAGAAGGATATCATTATACTCCTTAATCTGGGATTCCACACTATTGTCCGAGATACCCGTATTGGCAGGGATCAGATCTGAATTTTTCAGAGGGTCCGTCAGATACTCTTTGATATATCTGGCAATACTCAACTGATTCTCCAGGCTGAGCCCTTCCTGCTGGTAACGGCTCGTATTAGCAAGGTACATACCTGTCTCAGAGGTAATATCCGTCAATTGGTTCTCACGTTTAAAACTTTCGATATTGGCATCCACACTTCCCAGTTCACGTTCAATGATGATCAAACGCTCATTAATGAATTTGGAAGTATTTACGGCTATCTGGTTTTTGTCATTAATAACATCCTCATTGTAAACGGCAATAAGCATATTCAGGATATCTTCCGCACGCGCCGTAGATACATCGTCCAGAACAAGATTGATAATGGTAGCCGTCTTGCTGGCAAGAGAGACTTTCAGTCTATTACGGTAATTCTCGACAACACTCTCCATATTGGATTTAGTGACATGTACGGGTTTGTCGTAAAAGACGTCCGTGTAATAGAGTGTGGGAGTAACCACCATCGTACCAATCGGTGTAGAAACAGTATCATTCAAATGTACATCCAAGATCTCTTCCGAATGAATGATTCCACCGCCTACTGCCAGGGAAAATCCGGAAAGGCGTACCGTTACGGAATCCACGGGAACAACCGCTACTTTTATAACCTGACGTTCCTCTGCCTCCGGAAAAGAGACCGTTACCGGCGTATGCGTATAAAGTTCGTCTTCGCGCAGGCCATTCTTCACCTTATAGCTCATATCCAGATGCAGGCGACGGGCTACTTCTTCTATCAGGTGGCGCGACTGGAAAACAAGCACCTCATTGTCCACGTTACGTTTCCCGCCAAAGAGAGAGAGATCGGCAAAAGCAGAGGATTCGCTCACTGCACCTCCTTTTGAATCATCGCGAATCAAGACGGACGCCTTACGGCTGTATATTTTGGAAGAGGACTTTACGTAAAAGTACGCGATGCCGGTACAAACCAGAACGGACAGTACAAACCAATACCAGTTGGCAAGTACAAAACGAAAAATATCGGTTATATTGATCTCAGATTCCTGTCCGGGGTTATTATTATTTTTCTGTTCGGTATTCATTATCAATTCTTTATATTCCGGGTTATTTAAACATGGTGACAATCAGAGAAGTAATGGAAGCAAGCACGGAAACCGCAGAAAGCCATACGCCAACGGAATTATTGGAGTTAATGCGGCTCTGACCTGTCTTCGCTTTGTTAGGTTCTACATACACAATGTCATTCTGTTGAAGGTAGTAGCAGGGCGATTGAAAAA
>OIWL01001187.1_pt1 | contig 29350 bp, 20 predicted proteins | sample 1587561 | NCBI WGS metagenome assembly OIWL01 (sample SAMEA3888903, study PRJEB22519) | human gut metagenome | biome: human gut; feature: human-associated habitat; material: faeces | place: Denmark | collected 2010 | reverse complement strand
CTAAACTTCTGCTAGGATGTCTGAAGAAATTTGCGCAAAACTATTGACAGTACCGAAAGGCCTTTGCCATCACGGTAGCTGCCCTCCTGGTTGGTGCCGGCAAGATAAATACCGGTAATATTACCGGTTGCCAGACCAGGACCAGCGGCAGAAAGCTCCATGCCCTTAACATTGTTAATAGTCAGGCTGGAAGAAGTAACATGAAGAACATTAGGACTGATGGCACCGGGATTAAAAACCGCCCCCTGTGCAACAGGATCCATGTTCATCGCTACGTCAAGACGATGTCCTTGCATATCAATAGTTACCGGATTATAGCCTGCAACATAGATACCACCAAACAACGGTGTCCAAAAGTTCAGATTCTGTTCCGATGTTTTGGGCTTCAATGTGATATCCTCATTGAAGGTATAGGTGTGTGTTTTAGCATCATAAACGCCTTGATTCTGCCAATACGTGCGCATAGAAGCGCCATAGTTGTTACTTTCCGAAATAGCCTTGTCATGCACGCTTGCAGCAAATGCATTGTTGGCACCTAAAACGGTCGCGGCAACGGCCAGTGCCAATAAAGCTTTTCTCTTTTTTTGACTTAACTTCAGCATATAGTCCTCCTTATCAAAAACTTTGAGCGACAGCAGTCATACCCACTATTGCTGCTGCCTCTCCCGCACAGAGACATACTCCGTACAGCTTATATGAAAATTTCGCAGACCACTGCTTTCACAGCAGCCTGTGATTTCATAAGCAAAAGTTTACTTTACCGGGCAGTCGCTGTCTTCATCGCCATGCTTTCAGACAGTGCTGTCACTGTAAGCAATTATTTAGCCCAAACAGCTTCCATTATGTTGCCATATTGCGCTTCCAGGAATTTTACAGCTTCAGCCATAATTGCATTTGTCAGAGCCGGGTTAAAGGTATTATTTTCGGCGGTAATGCAGGCGTTCAGCATGAGGTCGCCTTTTTCGGAAACGGTGAATTTGAACGGACGAACATTGTTGTTCATGTTGTTGATGGCGCCAGCAAGCTCCTTCAGTTTAGCTTCATCAATTACCTGCGGAGCAATTTGTACCTGCAGCATTACGTAAACGCTGTCATCCATCAAAAGTGCCATCGGCAGCAGTTGGCCTTTTACCTCCATACGGCTGCGGAAGATAGTGGTGTGTTGTGCGTCTTCAATTTTTTGTACGTCGAAGCATTCGATTTTATTGTCAGCCAGGAACTGTGTCATTTTCTCAATTTTGTTTTCCATTTCGATTACCTTAGTTTCTGCTTTTTTTACCATGATTAAAACTCCTTTACATTAAACAACTTTTTATAAATTGAGAAGCAGAGTTTTCTGCTTCGCAGATAACAGATTAATTTTTATTATTGAATATTCCTAAGATTAAAAAATATATTCAGACTCATAAAAAAAAGACTAGCACATACCAAAAGCAACAGGATAAATTTCACATGAAAATATCACATGAAAAATCCGTTTTTCTTTAAGTATGCCTAATCTCGTAGACCTCTTAATCCATACAAATAGTCAGTACCCTGGCTTAAGCTCATTGCCACTTCATCCCTTGGTAAGAGGTTTAAGCTACAGCTTAATGATGAAGGGGCTCCCTTTCACAGTTGCGGACCAGCGCCAAAATTTCATTGGACTTCCCTGCAAAGAAGATATCTGCGATATCCTCACCTAATTGCTGATAATACGCGCTGACAAAAGCATTGATTACTTCCTTGTTGTGAAGCAACATTTTTCATTTGCGTATATCACTTGTTATTCAGTTATTAGTAACTTGTATCGTATAGAGTTTATCACGCTAACTATTAACTGTCAAGTGGTCTTGCAAAATATTTTACATATTTTTATCGCTAGGGATTTTGTTTTAAAGAGTAACAATTCTCAGCAGGCAGCACATTTTTCTTGCCTGCGTAAAAACAGCAAAGCAGCCACCTGCCTTTCGGCAGATGACTGCTTCGCTTTCTAAATTCAGGGAGCAGGCTGCAGCGCTGCCTTGATAGCGCCGCAGCCGGTTTATAAAAGAAGGGGAAAAACTTATTTAAGCAATCAGAACTCGAAGCGCAGGCCGGCACTTGCCTTCCACTTACGTTCGAAGTCGCCGCCAAAGTCCTTAGCAAAGTCTGCATAGATATGGCAGTTGTCGCTCAGGTCATAGCTGCCGCCAATGCTCATTTCCATCCAGGTGTCACTGCCATCAAAGCTGGTGTGCTTGGTGCCGCCGTCCTTAGCAAAGTAGCTTGCTGTGATGTCGCCATTAAATTCATGTGCGCCATACAAGCCAACATATACACGGCCTTTTTCGCTCTTAGCGCCTGCTTCCACACCGAAGCGTGCTACCAGGCTGCTGTAAGCGTCCTGGTCAATTCTCATGCTGTCTTTCGGAGTATGGGCAGTGTAATTCTTGCTGCCTACCTGAGACCAGGTCAGCTGTGCTTTCGGAGTAAAGTAGCTTGCCTCAGTGCCGAAGGTCTTGCCATATTCCATGGTCAGGCCATAAGCGTTGGCTTTGTAATCGCCATGCAGCTTCAGGCTGCGGATTTCATTGTAAACGTCGTATTCGTTTTCAACGCGACCGGCTTTTGCTGCTACACGCAGGTAGGACTGGTCTTCGAAATTCTTCACGCCGTATACGCCAAAGCTGTAAAGCTGGTTGTCGCCCTTGCCGCCAAGCAGGTAGTTGGAATCGCCGTTGCGGTAGTCAAAGGCTACACCTGCATGCCAGCCGTTTGCCAAAGCTTTGTCATAGCCAACCTGTACTCCGCGATAGGTGTTGTCATCTTTAACACCCTTAACATCGGAGCTTGTCTTGCCGCCCAGTGCCTTAGCGAAGATGCCGTCTGCATCTGCCAGGTCCGCACCGGTGTAGGTGTCCTGCATGTTGTCACGCCAGCTGTGCATGGAGGTGGTTGCAGCGCTTCTTACGCCCTTCATTACCAGGGTTTCATAATCACCGTTGTAAATTTCGCCCCATTTTATGCTGCTGGGATCAAATTTGCCTATACCGGTTGTTTCATCCCACTTCATAACACCTGTCTTGCCGGCAGAAGTCAAACCTTCGGCAATTCTTACCTTACCCTTCAGGTTAGCGCCATTTGCTGCATGGTCGGTATACTGAACCTTTTCTGCCAATACTTTCAATACTGCTTCAACCTCAGCCTGACTGTTAATATTGATATTATTGCTGTCGGTGAACAGAATTACACCAGAGCCTTCTTTAGCATTACTGATAACAGTATTGCCGGATTTGAAGTCTTGTGCTTCGCTGCCTTTATTATCGTGATTATAGATGATGGTTTCCCAACCGCTATAATTAGCAATTTGGAGAGCCTTGCTTCTCTTAGTCATGTTCAGGTAGCCGGTTTCAGCCTCGGTCTTGCCGCCATTAATGGTCAACCCTTTTGCAGGAGCTGCAGCCGGAGCTTTTGCAATTCTCAGCAAGGACATGCCTGCAGCTTCCTCGCCGTCGGTCAGGTTCCAGGTTGCACCGTTTGCCAGGCTCAGTGCAATGCTGCTGTTGCCATCAACATTGTAGCCGCCGTTCATTACGGAGTTCTTTTCGATCAGGCTGATTACTACACTGCCGCCGTTCGCTGCATTGATATCGCCGGTAATAGTGCTGCTTGCGTTGCCGCTGTCTACGGTAATGTTGCCGCCGTTGGCATTGATGCTGCCGTTGATGGTCAGTGCGCTGTTGTTGCCGTTAACATTTACGTTAGCGTTTTCACCTGCGTTGATTGCCGCATCGGTGCCGCTGATAACAGTGCTGCCGTTTAGGGTTACGTTGCTGTTTTCAGCGTTGATACCGGTTTCACCCTTCAGCTCGAGCTTAGCCTTGGTGGTGTCGATTACGATGTCTTTAGCAGTTGCATTTACTGCCGCGCCTTCTTTAACCTCGATAACGGTCGGATCCTGAGTGAATACATAGGAGCCGTCTTCCTTCAGAATGCCATCTTTTTTGTATTCATAGTCAGTCTTAGCATCGCCGGTAATACCGCTGTTGAGCTTGCTGCTCTCAGGAGTCTGGGTATCGGGATAGGTGAGGCCCGGAGCAATGGAGCCATCCTTTAAGCTGCCCTTGCCATCCTTGCTGCTGAAGGAGATATCGCCAGTCTGCATAGCCTTGCTGCTTGCAGTCAGGCCGTCGGCAATCTTTACATAACCTGTCAAGTTATTTTCGCCATTTACATAGTTGCTGTAGGTCAGCTTGCCTGCCAATGCGTTCAGCACATTAGCTATGCTGTATTCGTTATCCATTGCAATACCGCTGTTATCGGTAATCAAGGATACTACAGAGCCTTCTGCCGCATTTTTGATAATGGTGTCACCAGCTTTATAATCGGCTGCTGCTTCACCGTTGCCGGTGTGAGCGTAGAAAATGTTGGTATTGCCGCTGTAGTTGTCAACAGTCAGATTCTTGCTGTCCTTTTGGAAGATATTGCCTGCATGTGCTGCATCAGCACCACCGGTAAAGTTGGTTACATGGCTGCCGGTAAAGCCGCTCGGAACCTCTTTGCCGTTCTTCTCGTTAGTCCAGGTTGCACCATCTGCCAGCCACAGATTAAAGGTACCATAGCTGGTTGAGTCGTCACCGGAAGTAACTTCGTAGAGGCTGCGGCCGTTCCAGCTGCTGTCTTTGCCCTGCAATGCCAGATTAACGGTAGAAGATGTAGAAGTTGTTTCATCCTCCCAATAATCATAGGTTTCTGCAGACTTGGTGTAGACATCGCCATCAATCTTCACAATGCCTGCACCTGCCTTGCCATCCTTAACATTGACGTTGATAATGCCATTATCGTCAGAATTCAGCGCAATGTAATTAGCTGCCTTGCTATCCTTTTGAATATCCAGATTGCCGTTCATGGTAACAGTACCGCCGCTGCCACTGTAAATACCATTGCTTTCTGTCTGCGCAGATGTAGAAATAGTGGTGTCTGCATCAATGGTAATCTTACCGCCGGTTGCATAAACACCCTGGGCCCTGAAGCCGGTGGTATCAGTGCTGAGCTTCAGACTCTTAGCCTTAATAGTAATGTCTTTGGACTTTCCATAGCTGAGGCCGGTAGCTACCGCACGTGCAACATTGCTGCCCTTAAGAACATGGTAAGATACATCCAAATTCTTTCCGTCGGCATTAATCGTAATCGGGCCGCCGCTGGATTCAATAGCACTCAGGTTGGAGCTGTAATCACCCTTGGTTACATTAATAACTGTATCTTTAGTGAAGTTGTAAATTCCTTTTTCGGTTTCAATTCCCAGACTTACATACTTTTTATCAAGATTGCCGGTGATTGGATCAGTAATAACAGAATCGTCTGCTACAGTATATTCATAGAAGCCCTGACCAGGTGTCTTCGTGCCGGTTGCATCAGTAGAGAAGCTGATATCGCCGGTCTTCAAGGCTGCGGAAGAAGCAGTCAGGCCGGAAGCAATCTTGACAGTACCTGCCAGCTTGCCATCATTAGCGGTGTAGAAGAGCTTCTGTGCCAGCTTGTTAAGAACTTCATTAACGGTATTCTGGTCTTCAGCCTTATCATAGGCGTTAAAGCCTTTGGTGATACCCTTATTATCAGTGATAAGCGTAATATTGGAGCCGGTATTAGCCTGACCGATAGTAAAGCTGCCGCCGAGAATATTCGTCGGATTGTCAGCATCATGGTTATAAATAACATTGGTATTGCCGCTGTACTCAGCTACATTGATATCGCCTGCATTGTTTGCCACAATAATGCTGCCATTATTACCGGAGAAGGAAGCAAGCTTGCTTGCACCATTTACATTCCAGATAGAGTTATCCAGCTTCAGGTGCATAGCATTACCATTGCTATAGCCGTTCCAGGTTGCATTATCCAGATTAGCGTTTACAGTGTTGCCGGAAAGATTATTGCCGGTCCAGGATGCACCGTTTCCCATATAAAGGTTAACGATGCCTGTACTGCTGCCGTTATTATTGCTTACATCACCCTTCCAGAAGGATTCCCTAGTATTCAGACCAATGCTTACATCTGCACTTGCACCGGCACTATCCATGCCGCCGCCGATATTTACATTGCCTTCCATCTGTACATTATTGTTGCCTGCACCAATGATAGAGCCTTCGGCATCCTTCTTAACATTCACATTAACCTGTCCACGGTTCTTGGAAGCGAATTCGCCATAGGCACTGATAGCATATTCAGCCCCATTAATAGCCTTGATGACGCCACCGCCAATCTCAACCTTGGAAGCAACTGCACTGATTGCTTCGTTGGCACCGGAAGCATTGCTCTTATCAGCCAAAATATCAACAAGACCGTCAACAGTGATAGCAGACATAACGCCGCTTACACCGTTCATGCTCTTGATAACTGCAGCATTTGCAGGAGCAGCGCTGTTAGCACGCAAGGTAAGTACATTATCAGCACCAGCATTGTGAATATTAATCGTACCTCCGGCATTAACGAACAGCGCACCCGTCTGTCCGTTCGTAGTGCTTGTAGCACTGACAGACATTGCACCGGCATTATTGATATTTACTGCACCCTTGCCGACAGCTGCGATACCGGTTGTATGGGTATCGGTTGTTGTATCTACAGTCAGCTTGTTGCCGTTCATATCAATGGTAACATTATGGTTTTCGTCGGAGCCGGAAATAGCAGCGCTAATCTGCGGGAGCCATGCACCACCGGCAATCAGATGCTTTTCAGGTGTGATGGTTGTGCTGCCTGCAGTAAATACATAGGTACCATCGTCCTTCAATACGCCTTTTTCTATGTAAACCGTATCAGCAGCTGCGTCGCCGGTAATTGCCGTAGTAAATTCTTTGGCTATCTGGCTGCCTGGCTTGCTGGTCTTATAATCATAGTAGCCCTGGCCAGGTGTAAAGGTACCTGTTTCTTCGGTAGAGAAGGAAATATCGCCGGTCTTCAGTGCTGCGGAAGAAGCTGTCAGGCCTTCAGCAATCTTCACTACGCCGGCCAGATGACCATCAGTATAGTTCTTGTAGAACAGCTTGCCTGCCAGGTTGTTCAGTACGTTGGCTACTTTATCCTTAGCATCAGCGGAATCGCCATCTGCAAATCCGGAGGTAATGCCCTTATTATCTGTAATAAAGGTGATAGCAGAGCCTTCTGCTGCATTGGTAATATTGAAGCTGCCGCCAATAATCTTGGTCGGATCAGCAGCATCATGATCATAGAATACAGTAGTATGACCGCTATAATTTACAACAGAAATAGGATTGTTATCCTTTTGGTAAATCAGACCTGCGTTATCTGCATCCTTGCCACCATGCAGTGTTGCCAGCGTGCTGCCTGCCCATACAGGATTTTTGGACGCTATGGTCGTAGTTGTCACATGCGATTGCTGTTCGTTGGTCCAGGCTGCACCGTTTTGCAGATACAGGTTGAACTGGCCGATATCATGCGTAGTATTGCCGCCGCTGCCATAATCGGAATTATACTGGTCATAGGCTGCAACACCCTTCCAGAAGGAATCCTTATCGGTTAAAGCAACGTTGAGAATGCCTGCATCCTTCCAATCAATCAGCTCGCCGCCGCTGTATTCCACAACCTTCTTGCCATATTGGCCGGTTGCATACATATCACCGGTAATCTTAGTTGTTGTATCGCCTGCAGCGCCGTCCTTCATGTTGATGTCCAGCGTGCCTTTATCTACGCGGACTGCATAGAAATTATGCGATTTATCACTGTCTTCGGCTGCAGTAATAGTGCCGCCACCGACAGACACCTTGGTATCCTTACCGGTCAGTCTGATGCCGCTGCCGCGTACACTGGAAATATCTACCGGACCACTGACAGTTACAGTGGAAGTGTCACCTGTTACCTGAATACCGGAAGCATTCATGCCTGCGCCACGTTCTCTAATGCCCTTGACATTGCTGATTGTCAGCGGGCCATCAATATTAATCTCGCTCTTCTGCCCCTGGATATTAATACCAGTTGCGGAATCACCCTTCGTAACAATATCGGTAATTTCTACTGGACCGGAAATATTCAGATGTGCATTACCGTCAGCGTAAACGCCATGAGAGCCTCTGGTATCCGTATTATTAGCTGTAATAGAAAGCTTTTGCTCTGCGGACGGATTAATAACCTTGATATAAGTATTAGCACCTGCGTAAATAGCCGCTGCCTGTCCGCCGGTTTGTGCAACATTCAAAGCCAGTCCCTTCCCGGACATATTTACAGTCATCGGTTTAGACGGAGAGGTTTCCTCACCTGCATAAATTGCGCTGGCAAATTTATTATTACCGGCATTCGATTCAGTTACATTAATATGTGCAACACCCTTATCGTCTACCTCGCGATTCAGGCTGATATTTTCCGATTTAGTGATAGCGCCTGTCTTGTAATCGGGCTTATCTTCTTCCGGAGTATAGTCATAGAAGCCCTGTCCTGCTTTTTTCGTTCCATTGCTTCCGTCAGAGAAGGTAACATCGCCGGAAGCTTTTACAATAGCACTTACACTAGATGCTGTCAGACCATCGGCAATCTTAACTACGCCGGCAAGATTTGCATCTTTGTAGCCGGTATAGAACAGCTTATTAGCCAGCTTGTTCAGTACTTCCTTAACATTATTCTTTTCTGCTGCAGTATCGGCAGCCTCAAAGCCGGCATTAATGCCCTGACTATCGGTTACCAACGTAATTTTAGAACCTTCAGCTGCTGTCTTTACAGTGAAGTTACCGCCAGTAATATTCAGCGGATTTTCTGCATCATGTCCGTATACTACTGTTGTATCACCTCTGTAATCATAAACGGTGATACCCTTGTCGGAATTCTGGTAGATTACACCAGAACCATCCAGCTTAGAAACATTGCTGCCGGCAAAAGTTGTCTTCAGCGTATCTACCGAACGACCGGTTTCATGATTCCATACAGAGCCATCTGCCATTGTCAGATTAAACTGACCGGCCGGGGCATTATATGTACTGCCTGGAATATTGCTTACCGCGCCTGTCCATTGAGAACCCTTGGTCATGTTGACATTGATAACAGAAGCTTTATTATCAGTTACCTTCATGTCACCGGTAACGTCCAGAATTCCGGCAGTAATGCCTTCTCCTGTATTCAGGTTAATGGTACCCTTGTTGGCCTGCAAAGCATAATATTGGCTATAATCCGTACCGTTAGACATATCGGCAGCTTTAATAGTTGCACCTGCAGTAGATATAGTTGAAGTATTCAATGCACGGATTGCACTGCCCAATACGTTTTCAATATTAAGATTGCCTTTAACAGTTATATTAATAGGCGCATCTGCACTTGAAGAACTGTCTGCATAAATACCGGCCGTGTTCGGTCCAACCTTGTTGCCAGTCTGAACATTCTTGATGCTCAGGTCTTTTTCGAATACAACATTGCCTTTGGTACTTACATATACACCATAAGCACGCTGAGTAGCACTAGATTTAACTCCGTCTATCTCAACATCGGTATTTGCAGTAAGGTTGCCGCCCTCGCCTACACGAATGCCATAGACATACTTAGCCTTAGTATCAGCATTGCCATCAGCACCAAGACCGGCGGAAACCTTCAGCACGCCATTCCCTTTGGAATCCTTAATCTCCATGCTCTTGTCTGCATCAACATAAACCGTAGACACATAATTAGCAGTTTGATTGTTGGCATTGAGCTTCAAGGTGTGGCCCTGTAAATCAACAACAAGCGGACCTTCTGCCTCGCCTGCTGCATACATAGCACTGGGAGCATTACCGGACACCCCATCCTGAGCTTCGGTAACATTAACGGAAACTACTCCGTTGATATCGCTTTCGCGTGTTTCACCGATGTTTTCGGATTTTACAATCGGGCCGGTTGCATAGGTCTTATCGTCTTTCTCCGGAGTATAGTAATAGAAGCCCTGCCCACCCTCGGCAAAGGTAATGTTGCCGGTCTTCATAGTTAGGGAGGAAGCTGTAAGACCTTCGGCAATAGATACGCTGCCTGTAAGGTTGCTGTCGCCTGCCATATACCACAGCTTGTGTGCCAAGGAGTTCAATACTTCGCTGACATTATTTTTCTCTGCAGCGGTATCACCTTCGGCAAAGCCCTTGCTGATGCCGTTGTTGCCGGTGTAAAGCATCATTTCTGTGCCGGCCTTAGCATTAAGAACCTTCACATCACCTCCGATAATGTTACCCGGTGTAGCATCATCATGCTCATACCAAACTTTGGTAACGCCTTCAGCATTGGCAATATGAATAGGATCGCTGTCATTTACCTTAATAATACCGGCAGATGCCTTATCCTTACCGCCTACAAGGCTGCTCAGATGAGAAACACCATCATATTTTTCATAGTACGGCCTGCTGTAGTCAGCAAGATTGCTTGCATCAAGGCCGTCCTTACGGGATGCGTTTTCATAAATCCATTGCGCGCCGTTCTGCAGCCACAGGTTTACTTCACCGGCTTTTGCGGTACCGGCATTATCAATTACACCCTTCCAGGAGGAATCCTGTGTGGTCAGGCCGATGTTAAGGCGACCGTTTTGATAAACCATAGCCTTTCCGGCCTCATCAGAGGACTTCATTGCCAGCACGTTGCCGACCATTTCTACCTTGCCGTTTTATGCTTCCTGATTCTTTACATTTACGTTAATCGTGCCGCCGTAGCTTGCCAGAGCATAGTACGGCTCGATAAATTTGCCGAAGCCTTCAACAAAGTTTTCTTCTCTGTACGGTGTGTCGATACGGATAGAATTACCCAGCAAAGAAATAGTTCCCAAATCATAAGCCGGTACATCACCGTCAGCCTGATAAGCATCGGTTCTTACAGCTGTACCGCGTACAGCAAGATCCACATTACCGTTGACAGTGACATCACCGCGGGTATAGTCAACGGAAATACCTGCAGGCTGCCAACGGGCGCCTGTATAGTTGGCATCGCCACCCATGCTGGTTGCACCGCCGGGACCTATATTGCCATGAACATTCTTGGTAATGATGCCCCAGGGATTTTCTGCATCATCCTTACGCATTTTTACATTACCGTTGATAATCAGGTTGCCCTTATTGGCTGCCGCAATACCAACAGAAGAATATTCCGAGGTGGCAGTGATATCCAGATTACTGTTGACAACAATAATGCCCTTGTTTGCAGTAAAACCGTTTACACCAGCCCAAGCATTACTCTTGTTGTTTGTCTGATAAATATGGAGCGTGCCATAGTTTCCGTCTGCGTCTACATTATTATAAACGCTGTCTTTGCGGGCAGTAATACCATCCTTATTGGTAATAGTAAAGGTATGGTCCTTTCATTGGAAATCATAAATAAGTTTACCGTCATTTTCTGTTACGGTATTACCATCGGGACTCAGTATCTCGCTGTCCTTTTTTAGCGTGCCTATGAGAGGCTTGCTGTAATCAGCGGCATATACCGGTGCTATGAGAAAGCTAGATGCACTGGCTGCGAGAAGAACACCTGAAATAAGTGACTTCCACTTTTTACTTTTGAGTTTCGTTTTCATAACTTCAACTCCTTTTGGGTATAAAACACTCATCAAAATAAATATAAAAACAAAAAAACTGCGCAAAAAGACAATTTATATAGCAAATGCCTCACAGAGCAATGCTGTACAAATCCATCTCTTCTCGCAGAATTTTACCAATTGAAAATAATCAGTCTATTTATTTGCTGTTTTGCAAGCTGGTCACAACTGATTATTGCTAGCAGATATTTATATATTAAGTATTAAGCAAAAGCAGCTTGTAAACATGCAGTTTTTTCCATTGGGGTGTTATACAAATATCGCTAATTCATATTCATTTCCTATTTAATTTTAACACATTGAAAAATCAATTACAAGTAAACTGCTATACTATCCTATGTTTTCTTCTTCTTTGTATTTTCATCGCATTTGATAGACAAAATTATTTATAGTTACATGTAAAACAAAGAAAAAACGCCGACGTCTGCAACTCTTCCGAGTTGCAGCGTCGGCATTTTCATTTACGCCTTACAGCGATTTTATTTTGCTTTCTTCAGGAATTTTTCATACATTGCATGGTCTTCAGCCATCATCTTATCAGCATCGGCACCGATAATGCAGGTCGGGTCGATACCCTGTTTCATGAAATAATCCTTGAATTCCTTGGATTCGCAAACCTTTTTAGCAGCAGCGCGCAGAGCTTCCAGCTTTTCTTTCGGAGTATCCTTAGGAGCAACCAGAGCTGCCCAAGCGCGAACGGTCATGTTGTGGCCCAGCTCTTTGAAGGTCGGAACATCCGGATAGATTACGCTGCGGGTGTCAGCCATAACAGCCAGAATCTTCAGGTTGCCTGCGTCTACCTGGCTCTTGAACACAGACGGGTCAGCCAAAGTTGCATCGATATGCTTGCCTGCCAGAGCAGCGGCAATATCAGCGGATCCTTTCGGATACGGTACATGCTTGAACTGTACGCCGAATTCCTCTTCAAAGGAAAGTGCGGCAATATGCCAGATAGCGCCGATACCGGAGTTACCCATCTTTACCTTGCCGGGGTTTGCCTTAGCGAAGGCTACGAATTCATCTACATTATTATAAGGAGCATCCTTAGGCACAATCAAAGCTGCCGGAGCTGCAATCGGAGCGCAGATAGCTGCGTAATCCTTATAGGTGTTTTTGCATTTGCCCTGATGCGGGAACATAGCCAGCTCAACGGTAACCATGCCCAGAGTATGGCCGTCGGGTTTAGCGTTAGCCAGCTCTACCATGCCGGTTACACCGCCGCCATCGGGTTTGTTTACGGGAACAAATTTGCTGCCCTTCAGCTCTTTTTCCATGAACTGAATCAGACCTCTGGCAGAGATATCGGTACCGCCGCCCGGAGCCTTAGGAATAATTACGGAAATATCTCCGTCTGCAGGATAAGCTGCTTTTTTGCTGTCGCCGCCGCAGCCGGTAAGCATAACAGCCATGGTCAGCATAGCCATCAGCACAACTAAAATTTTCTTCATTGTCTTACATCTCCTTATATTTTAAATTTAAAGGGTAACAAGTTCATCCGCGCTCAATCTTACACAAGCAATATTGCAACGCTTATAAGTATAGGTGAGCATAAGGTCCTCGCCGTCAGCAATAATCGCCGGATAGGAAAATTCCGCAGGCTCTGTTTCCAGGTCAAACAGCTTTTGCCAGCTCGCACCCTCATCTGTGGATTTGAACAGACTTAAGGGAGAACGCTGACCCCAGTTGGCAGCCACCGGATTGCACACCAAGTAGAGTACACCGCCGGCAGTCCGCACCAAGTCAAGACCGCTGTTATTGTTCGGCAGACTCAAAGCGTAGGCACTGCACCAGGTTTCGCCGTCATCCGCAGAATCGCTGCGATAGACAAAGCCCTCGCTGCTGCGCAGCAGCATATGCACGCTGCCGTCCGCACTCTGCCACAGGCTCGGCTGGATTACGCCGCGTCCGTAAAAAGACTGCTGGCTTACGGCAATATTACTGTCGGCAGTCTTTTCGCCTGTCTGATATTGCAGTCCCTCAATCTGCACTGCAGAGGATTTATGCCAGCTTGCGCCATCGTCATCGCTGATATCTGCAAAGGCCTTCCATATACCATGTTCGGTAGACGCACCGGCAAGAATGCGTCCGCTCGCCAAGCGCAACGGCTTATTGCGTACAGGTCCGCGTCCTCCGCTCACATCACCGGGCACCAGCTCCTGCGGTCCGCTCCAGGTTTCGCCGTTATCCGTAGACTGCAGCAGCCACGTCTGCCAATCGGCAATCTGCTGGCCCTGCTTGTAAAACAGCAGCAATCTTCCGTCCGCGCCCGCAAAAAGCACCGGATTCCAGTTTGCCGCCGCCCCGTTCACCAGCAGCTTTGGCTCACTCCAGTCTGCATCCGTGCGTCTGCTGATGTAGATACCCACGTCGCTTTCTCCCTCGTGCGTACCGCCGAACCAACAGCACAGCAGGCTGCCGTCGGGCAGCGCCAATACTGTTGAAGCATGGCAGAACGCTGTATGCAGACAGCGCATAATCAATTCCTTTTGCATTATATCAATCACATCCAAAAAAGTCGCATAATTCTATAACATAAATATTGTAACACATATACAAAAAAGCGTAAACTATTTTCTTCACATTTCTGACAAATTTTGTCCGTCGACACGTTGCCTACTAAGCCATTGGCAACGCTTTGCAGTCCGCAGGCAAAAAATGCGCAGGCTTTTGGCTTGCGCAGCTGCTTATTTATTTGACGTACACCTTTTCTTCATCAGATATAAGGCAATCATTTTGCCATGATGTACATTGCAACTTATAGTATTCCTGTAAGCTCCCTAATTAAAATGTAAGCCTCATCTGATGCCAGACAGCATTTCCATGCGTAGATTTATCGGACACTCCCTCATCGGCAAAGCCGAATTTTGCATAATAATGAACGAGCCTATCCTTGCAGGTCAGCACCAGGCCCTTTCTCCCCTGTTTTCTGGCATCCTCAATCGCACGGTGAATCAGCTCCCCGGCATGGCCATGCTTGCGATAAGCAGGAATGGTATTGACACCGAAAATCATCTGCCACGCGCCGTTTTCATCGTGCAGCGTTGCCTTCTCGTACATTTCATCCGTCAAATCAGGCTCATCCGTCACAAAACCGTCCACGAAGGCAATCAGCTTTTCAGCCTCATACATAAGCCAGAAATGATTGCCGTAATATTTCACTCTGTCAACAAACTCCTTTTCCGTTGCTGCCTCCGCCGGCGGAAAGCATTCTGCCTCCACTGCGGCAATCGCGGCAATATCTTCCTTAGTTGCATATTTTATAACCATAAGTTCTTCTCCTTAATAATTATTTATTCAAAGCACATGCATCACAATATTTTGTTACGCTTTGAAGTTTTCCTCACCTTTAATTATAGCACTAGCAAAATTGCAAATCATAATAAGTATATCATGAATCGTAATTCGATTAAACAGAAAAAAGCAGAAGATATTCTTAGTAGTTGCCTTTTTTGCAAAAACTGGGAGCGCTTTTATCTGCAAAAAATGTTTGCTTTACGAACTATTGTTTTTATTCTTTTTCTATGTTATAATTACCTTAGTTGCATGAGCCACCGCAATTTTGCGGAGCTCTTGCCTGGTCGTGCGGACCAGTGGCGCCTGTCGAGCTTTCGGCAGGCGCTTTTTTTACATCTGCCATCTTATATATTTTTGCCTAACTTTATGCTATAATCAAAGGAGGAAACATATGAAAAAGCAAGTATCTAATCTTGACAAACTCACTCTTTCCAACGATTTTCTGTTCAAGCACGTTATGCTCAGAAAGCGCATCTGCAAGCATATTCTGGAGGAGCTTTTACACACCAAAATTGCAGATATCACCTATCTTGAAGCAGAACAGACACTTGATGTTTATCCCGACAGCCATGGTATTCGCCTGGACGTCAGAATTGCTGATGACACCAATACGCACTATAATCTCGAAATGCAGGTCAAAAATCCTGTCAGCCGTACTGGTAAATTTCAACTTCCCAAGCGCACTCGCTACTACCAGGCCATGTTGGATACAGATATGCTGCAAAAGGGACAAGATTATGACGAGCTTTCTCCCACTTATATCATCTTCTTCTGCCTGTTTGACTTCTTTGAGGATTCCCAGCGTATTTATACTTTTAAAAGACGTTGCATGGAAAACATGGAGATTGAATTAGCAGATGAAGCTGCTATTATGTTTCTTAACACATTAGGCACTAAGGGCGATGTATCGCCGGATATTCAAAGCCTGTTTGACTACATCAACAACAATACAGTTACCAGCAACTTCACCCGTGAGGTTGCCGATACGATTACGGAAATCAAGAATGATAAGAAAGTGAGGGATTCCTATATGACTTACGAAATGCGTATAAAGGATACTCTTGCCGAAGGTGAAGCTAAAGGTAGAGTTGAAGGTAAAGCTGAAGGTATAGCCGAAGAAAAACTTGCTACTGCTAAGCGTCTTTTAAGGATGGGTTTGTCAGTACAAGATGTCGCTAAAGGTACTTCGCTTTCTGTTGAGCAGGTTGAAAAAATTAAGGCTGAACAAGCTTGATAAGAACGTGAGGGATTCCTATATGACTTATGAAATGCGTATGAAGGATATTCGCGAAGAATCTCTTGCCGAAGGTGAGGCTAAAGGTTCCTATTCTCCGCAAGAAATCGTTGAACTTTCCGGTTTGTCTATTGATGATATAGAAAAGCTAAAGCATGATATGCATATAGAGAAGCAAGAATGATCCTAGCCCCTACTACCACCGCCGTGTGCTTCCGCACACGGCTTTTTTTCTGCCCGCACAAAAAATTTCCCGAACGCTGCCAAACACAGCTGTCGGGAGATTTTCAAACATCTTCATATAAACAACAGGACTCAACGCCTGTCAGCTGCAAGAGCATCTTATTTACCGCTGTCAAAAAGTGCTTCGACAAACTTATCCGGCTCAAAGGGGCGGAAGTCCATAATGCCTTCGCCTACGCCAATCCATTTAACCGGCAGTCCCAGCTCTTCCTTAATTGCCACAACCACACCGCCCTTAGCAGTGCCGTCCAGCTTTGTGAGTACAACGCCGGTAACCTTGGCGGTTTCCATAAACACCTTAGCCTGATTGATTGCGTTCTGACCGGTAGTAGCATCCAGAACCAGGAAGGTTTCGTGCGGAGCTTCAGGAATTTCGCGCTTAATAATGCGGTGAATTTTTTCCAGCTCGTTCATCAGGTTAGCCTTGTTATGCAAGCGTCCTGCAGTATCAATAAAGAGGATATCTGCCTTACGCGCAATCGCTGCCTTCATAGCGTCAAAGACAACTGCCGCCGGATCAGCACCTTCTGCATGGCGGATAACGTCGCAATGCGCACGCTCGCCCCAAATTTGCAGCTGCTCGCCTGCCGCAGCGCGGAAGGTATCGCCTGCTGCCAGAACAACCTTGTATTTGAACAAAGTGAAGTAATTTGCCAGCTTGCCGATAGTAGTAGTCTTGCCTACACCGTTAACGCCAACAACAAGAATAACCGTCGGCTTGGCACCGATACGTGTACGTTGGCCGCTGTCTGCCAGCATTTCTGCCATATATTTTTTCAGGAAAGGTATAACATCCTCGGTACCGCTGATTTCTTTCTTCTTCGCTGCTTTACGCACTGCGTCGATCAGCTTTTCGGTAGTTTTTACGCCTACGTCCGCAGACAGCAGAATCATTTCCAGCTCATCGAGAAAATCATCGTCAATCGCAGCAGACAGGCCTACAAGCTCCTGAATGCGGTCAGTAAAATTGCGTCTTGTTTTAGAAAGGCCTTCCTTTAAACGCTCAAAAAATCCCATTATTCATTCTCCTTTGCATTTATTTTTACGGATAATAGTTTAGAAACACCGGATTCTTCCATAGTTACGCCATACATGATATCAGCGCATTCCATCGTTCCCTTGCGGTGTGTAATCACGATAAACTGCGTGTTTCCTGCATAATCCCGCAGGAAATCGGCAAAACGCTGAATGTTGGCATCATCCAAAGGCGCGTCAATTTCGTCCAGAATGCAGAACGGCGAAGGCTGATAGCTCAAAAGAGCAAAGAGCAGTGCGATAACCGTCAGCGCTCTTTCGCCGCCGCTCATCAGATACAGGCTCTGCAGCTTTTTGCCAGGTGGTTGGACATCGATATCAATACCGGAATCCAGCAGATTATCCGGCTCTGTGAGACGCAGCACCGCCGTACCGCCGCCAAATATCTTGACATAGCATTGCGCAAAGTATTCGTTGATTTTGGCAAAGGCCTCCTTGAAGCGTTTGGTCATACCGCTGTTGATTTCTGCGATAACAGCCTCCAGATTTTCCTTTGCTATACACAAATCATTATATTGCTTACACAGGAATTCGCTGCGCTCCTTCACTGCGTTATATTCTTCAATCGCCGCCGCATTAATCGGTCCCAGGTCTGCAATCTGCAGTGTCAGACAGCTTTCCTGTTTTTGCAGCGCCGCCAGATCCATGGCCTGCAGCTCGGCAAAATCCTGACCGCGCGCCGCCGCCTCATCCAGCTGATAATCCTGCTGCAGCTGCTCACGAATATGGCCGCAGTTGCTTTCGTGCCGTGCCAAGTCCAGCTCTGTCTGCTTCAGCTGTGCTTCACTGTCATTCACCTGCTTGCGCAGTCCGGCAATCTCTTTTTCAATATCCTGCTGTTTATCAAGCAGGCTGCCGCGCTTCTGAGCAAAGTCATCCTTACCGCCCAGAATCTGCTGCAGTTGTGCCAACAGCTCATCGCTTTGCTGCTGCAGGCGTTGCTTTTGCACACCACAGTCGGCAATTTCCTGCTGTCTGCGCTCCTGCTCTTTTTGGTTGGCAGCAATTTCCTCCTGCAGCCGCAGTGTATCCTGGTCAAGGCTGTGCATAGCCTTGCTGATATCCTGCGTGCGTACGGCAGAGGTCTGCAGCGTAATTTTGGCATCCTGCAGCTGGTTATCCAATGCAGTAACCGCACTGCCGTATTTGGCGATTTCCTTCTTCAGGTTATCCAACAGCTCCTTGGCCTCGGTATCCTGTCCTTCGCGCTCGGCAACTGCCGCGCGCAGCTCCTTAACCTTATCACGGTTTGCCATATAGGCCGCAGTGATATTGCTGCGATCATCCAAAAGCAGCAGCAGGCGCTCATTATCGCGCGTTTTCTGTTGCTGTACCTGCTCCAGATTGAGCTTGAGCCTGTCGGCCTTAAGCTGCTGCTGACGCAGCTCTGCTGCCAATTGCTGCAGCTGCTCCTTTTGCTTGCCTTCGGTTTCTTCCAGCTCCTCCAGCTTTTCCTGCCAGCTGAGCATCTCGGCATGCAGCTGCTTCACCTGTGCTGCCGCCTGAGCAATTTCTACATTACGGCTCAAATAGCCTTCCTTATGCTTTTTACTGCCGCCGCTCATGCTGCCGCCGGCGTTTACCACATCGCCGTCAAGCGTAACTACGCGCAGACGGTAGCGTCCGGCCTTTGCTGCAGCCAAGGCAGCATCAATGTTTTCGGCAATCAGCACTCTGCCCAACAAAAAGCGGACAGCGTTTTCCGCCTCGGGCTTGAAGCCGATTAAATCAACCGCATAGCCAAGAATTCCCGGCAGCTTCGCCAGTGCTTCCTCCTCGCGGTTCGGGCCGCGACGCTGTACGGTATCCAGCGGCAGGAAGGTTGCGCGTCCGCTATTGGAACGCTTCAAATAAGCAATTGCTTCCTTCGCCGCATTGGCAGAGCGCATCACCAGGTTCTGCGCACCCTCGCCCAACGCTGTTTCGATAGCAGCGACATATTTATCTTCTACCTGCAACAGCTCCGCTGCCACGCCTACAACCTGCTCACGCCAAGGCTCCTGCGCCTTCAGCACCGCTTTGATGCCATAACTGAAGCCCTCGTAGCTCTGCTGCAGACGCTTTAAGCTCTGCTCGCGTGTTTCGGCCGCCGTCAGCTGACGCTGGCACTGCTGCTGACTGCTGCGTACAGCCTGCAGCTCCTTTTGACCTGCATCATAGGCACTGCGCAGCTCCTCGCCCTTTTTGCGCACCAGCTCCATATCGTGAGCGCACTGCGACTGCTGCTCCAGCAGGCTGCTGTACTGCTCCTGTGCCTGACGGTCCGCCGCCTCGGCTTCTTCTATACTTTTCTTCAAAGCCTCACGGCGACGTGCGCGCTGCTCCTGCTCCTGTTCCAGATTATGCAGCTCGTTGCGTAGCTTAATCAGCTCCTGCATGCCGCTGAAGAACTGTGACTGCGCCTGCTCATCATTGCGCTTCGCCTCTTCCAGCTTAGCGCTCTGCTCGTCACGCTGCGCCTGCAGATGCTTCACAGCGCCATCGGCCACAGCATGTCTTTTTTCGACAGCATCAAACTCTGTTGCCAGCTCCTGCATTCTCGCTTCCTGCTCGCGCACCTGCTGCTCCAAACGCTCATTGCGCTGCACTAAGCGTTCGCTGGCCTTTTCGTTCTGGCTGACACGTTCATCCAAAACCTTTTGGTCACCGCGCAGCTTTTCCAAAGCAGTTTCGCGGTTTTTGATATCATCCTGTAATTTATTATAAGCCTCGGCCAGCTTATCCAGCTCCTGCTGTACCTGTACGGCCTCGGCCTGCATGCTGCCGACCTTCGCTGCCTGCTCGGAATAAGCACTTGCCGCCGCTTCTTTTTTCGCCTGCAGCTCATTGCCTGTTTCCTCCAGCGCATCCAAACGACGCAAAAGCACGGATAAACGGCAACGGCGCAACGCCTCGCTCAGCTCGTTGAACTGCTGCGTTTTGGCTGCTGCCTGCGCCAAAGGCTCTACCTGCGCATCCACCTCACTGCGGATATCGTTGATACGCGTAAGGTTATTGGCCGTATCATCCAGCTTGCGCACCGCATCCTTTTTGCGCAGACGGTACTTGGCAATACCTGCCGCTTCTTCAAACAGACTGCGTCTGTCCTCGGGACGGCTGTTTAAAACCTCATCAATTTTATTCTGGCCGATAATGGACATGGAGCCCTTACCAAGACCGGTATCCGCCATCAGGTCGATTATATCCTTCAGGCGGCAGCTTTTCTTATTAATCGCATATTCGCTTTCGCCGCTGCGGAAAATGCGGCGCGTCAGGCTTACCTGCTCAAAATCGAGCGGCAGTGTTCTGTCGCTGTTATCAAAATCAACGGTGACCTCTGCTACGCCCAACGCTCTGCGCTTGCCGCTGCCGGAGAAGATAACATCCTCCATTTTGCTGCCACGCAGATACTTGGCGCTCTGCTCGCCCAACACCCAACGGATGGCATCCGAAATATTGCTCTTGCCCGAACCGTTCGGTCCGACAACAGCAGTAATTCCCTTGTCAAAGGTCAATTCAGTTTTATCAGCAAAGGATTTAAAGCCATAGGTTGAAAAGGACTTTAAACGCACTAGAAATCACCCATTTTCTCTAAGTCAGTTATTATATCTTTTTATTGTATCATAAAATGCTGTTTTTTTACACCATGAAGAACTTCTCTTATGTTAAAAATTGCAAAATAACCCGCCAGCGCTCAGCCAAACCTTCAAGACGCAGGCGCGCGTTGGCAGGACTTGTGGACGGCAAATAGAAAACCTGCACCCGCTCAGGCAGTTTTTTGGCAAAATATTTTTTAAAGGCTGCAGCCGCCTTGCCTCCGTTGCACACTACCGCCTGCAAATGCGGCAGCTCGCTTACAAGCTCGATAACAGCATTCGGCGCTTCGTTTTTGATGCTGCTGTCCAAGCTGCCGTCACGCTCGCAATAGCCCAGCGTATCCCACAGCGCCAAGTGATGCTTATGCAGCAAAGCCTGCTTAACCGCGTAATTTTGCGGCACATCCTCATTTAAAAGCAGTGCCAGCAATCGCCAGAAGCGGTTTTGCGGATGCGCGTAATATTCCTGCTGCTCCAATGATTTTATCCCCGGCATAGAGCCGAGAATCAATATTCTGCTTTGCTCGTCCGCTATCGGTGCGAAGGATTTACATGTGGACATACTCTTATCTCATCTGCCTTATCTTGAATTATCTGCAGCGCAAGACCCGGGAAGTATTCCTCCCAATAGCGCAGGTTACAGCTTTTTTGCCCACGCAGCTTCGATTCCAGGCGTGCAGGGCAATATATAGTAATAGCGCCGCAGTCAGCCAACTTTTCTAATTTTGACGTCACTTCGGTGCGCAGCACTCTGCTTTTTACCAGCTCACCCATCGCCGGGTGAAACGGTCCAGCAAGGATATTCCCCGGCGTGCACAGCTCATCGTCAGGCTGCAGGCCGATGCGGATAACATTCACGCCTGCTTCCGTCAGTTCGCGGTAAACCCAGGCTGCCTGCGTCACGGCCTCCTCCTGCGTCAGCGGTACAAAACGCCCCGCCGCGTAGTCCGCAGCCAGCGGCGTACCCTTGATTACTAATAAAGGATAGATGCGTGCCACGTCAGGCTGCATTGCTATCGCTTTGCGTACTGTTTCCTGCACGCTGTCAAAGCTTTGCTCGGGCATGCCCACCATCAGCTGCAGGCCGACTTGAAAGCCGAAGCGTTTTAAAAGCGCCACCGCCGGCGCCACCTGCGCCGCCGTGTGTCCGCGCTCCGCTGCCGCCAGCACCCTGTCATCAAGCGACTGCACGCCCAGCTCCACCAAGCGCACCCCATGACACTGCAAAAGCTGCAAGCGTTCTTCATCTATATAGTCCGGGCGTGTGGAAAGGCGCACGCTACCGATAAAGCCTTCGGCCAGCAATGCGTCCGTCAGCGCCAAAAGCTCCTCCTGCAGCTCTAGGGGCAGGCCGGTAAAACTGCCGCCGTAAAACGCCGCCTCGTTGACCACGCTCGGACGCAGCCAGCTGCGCCAACGCGCAAGCTGCTCCTTAGCACCTGCGACAGCAGCCAGCTTCTGTCCGCTAATTGTCTTTTGGTTACAAAAAACGCATTGATGCGGACAGCCTGCATGCGGTATGAAAATCGGCAGAATAGACATAGATATCCCTTCTTTTGAACAAAAACACAGCTTTTATGTAAATTTTTCAGGAAAAAGCTAATTAATGATAACTATTCCTATTGACATTATCCCCTATAGGGGGTTATTATAGTTTTGCAAGAAATTTAATAGGAATGTGGTGCAGCAATGAAATTATCTCATATGGAGTTTATAAAAACAAGTCTTCCCTTTACATTTTCTACAATGGCGGCCTCGCTTATGGGTGCTGTCGACACTGCAGTAGTCGGGCATTTGGGGAATTATACATACATTAACGCCGTTTCTTTAGGCGCAGTAATTTTCAGCACAGTCTATTGGCTTTTCGGCTTTCTGAAAATATCTACCAGCGGTTTTGCGGCACAAGCCTTAGGTCAGCATGATCCCAAGCTGCTTGCCGGTGCTTTTATCCGCGGAGTGCTTGCAGCCTTCGGCATCGGCCTGCTGCTCGTCATTTTGCAGGAGCCTATCTGGCGGACAGCTCTGCTGCTCTTCAATCCCGACGCAGCAACCAGGCCTATGTTAGAGCAATATTATCGCATGCTCATTTGGATTATGCCGCTGACGCTCGTTTTCCAGACTGCACAGGGATGGTTCGCCGGCACGCTGCATGTACGTATCGCTGTACTCACCGCACTTGCCAGCAACATCATCAACCTGCTGCTGGACGTGCTTTTTGTCATTGTATTGCATTATGAGGTAACCGGCGTTGCTGCTGCCACCTGCATCGCCAATATTACCGGCTTTTTAGCTATTCTGTACTTTTATGCCAAGCATAAGCCCCTGCCGCTGACAGCAGTTCCGCTGCGAAAAATCTTTTCCGGTCCCACTTGCCGCCAGATGCTGCAATGCGGTTCGCATCTCACCGTGCGTATGTTCTGCATGATTATCATGGTCAACAGCTTTATGCATCAAAGCTCAGCCTTCGGCGGCGAGCTTTTGGCCGCTAATTCTATTCTTTTCCAGATCCAATTCATCATGGGTGATATTCTGACCGGCCTTTCGCAGGCAGGTGCCATCTATTCCGGCATTGCCTTCGGCGAGCATGACCGCTCCATGCTCAATGATACGCTGCGCATCAGCTTCATCTGGGCCATCGGCTTCGGCCTGCTGCAGACTGTCGGCTATTATTGCTGTCGTCACGCCATTCTTGGCTGCTTCACCAATCTGCACAGCGTCATTGCCACAGCGCAACAGTACGATTTGTTCATAGCCTTCTTCCCGCTTATCAGCGCGCTTGGCATCGTCTACTACGGCGTCTTCAATGGTGCGCTCTACACCAGGCCTATCTGCATCTCCATGCTGCTGACCGCAGGCTGTTACCTTACCGCCTACTTTACGCTTATCCCGCTTTACGGCAACATCGGCCTGTGGCTGGCCTTCCTCATCTTCTATATTGCCCGCAGCAGCTTTTTACTGTTCTTCGTTCCCAAGCTGCAGCAAAGAGTAGCTTTGGTCTAATCTCAAACATGACTGCACGTTCTTAACGTGCAGTCTTTTTTTAGCGCAGATATTGGTCAATAGCCGCTTCAAAATCCTCCAGACTTTTGCTGCCCTCACCCTTTTCGATAGCGTGCAGAATGCAATGCTCCAGATGCTCCTTCAAAATAACCTTGGCCGTATTATCCAGCGCCTTGCGCACCGCAGCTATCTGAATCAGCACCTCAGAGCAATCCCTGTCGTTATCTACCATAGTCTTGATAGAACGCACATGGCCTTCAATGCGTGCCAGGCGGTTGACAACTTTCTTCTTATTAGGATGGTTGTGAGCGTGTGCATGAGCTTCCTGCAGAGCCTGCTGCTTTTTATCATCCTGCTGATTTAGCTCCGCCTGCCTGCGCACATATTCCAATAAAGATTTTTCCTCTGCCATTACTGTCACCAACCTTATCTCTACATTATTAAAAGGGAGCGCACTAAACACGCTCCCTCATTTTATTCCGCTGCCTGTGGCGTCAAAATGCTTTCGATTACCAAAGCAACACCGTCATCATTATTGGATGCCGTAATGATTTTTGCATTCTGCTTCACGCTGTCCTTAGCATTGGCAACAGCAACGCCGATACCGGCATTGGCAATCATCTTCACATCGTTATTGGAATCACCGATGCACATAATTTCCTGCGGTTGTACGCCGTAGCTTGCAGCTACGCTCTTAACCGCCTCCCATTTGTTGACACCGGGCTCCATCAGCTCCAGGAAATTGTCTTTAGAGCTGGTAACATCCAGCTTGCCGGCAAAATCCTCTTTGAACTGCTGCCATACATCGGCAAATTCCTCGCTCTTGGTCATTACCAGAATCTTGTACGGTTCTTCATCCGTATGATACAGTGCATCACCGATAGCAGTCGTCTGAATACCGCTGATTTTGGTATACATGCGGGAACAGTCATTCTCCTGCTTAATCAAAATACTGTCACCCACATAAAGCTGCAGGTAATAGCCCTTCTCGCGGCAGTACGCCAGTACCTCGTTGGCTGTAGGCAGCTTCATCTTGTGCTCGTAATAAACCTTACCGCTCAGGCTGCCCTTAACGAGAGCGCCGTTATAGGTAACCAGCGGCACATCAAGGCCCAGCTTTTGCGCATAGGGACGCACGGAAACGTACATTCTGCCCGTGGCAATCAAAAAAATCTTGCCTGCGTCCAGTGCCTTTCTGATAGCTGCCTCATTACGCGGAGAAATTTGGCAGTCCTTATTTAAAAGTGTATCATCCATATCGCTGGCAATCAACTTAATTTCCATGCTCAACCTGCTCCTTTAACATCAATTTATCCAACACAATAGCGGCTGCCGGATAAAGCAGCAAAAGAAAAATACCGTGCATAATGCCAAAGTTAAGGTCATAACCCGGCAGCATGCGGCAAACGGTTACGGCACCCTCCATGGAAAAGGCAGCCATCACCAGCATAGCCTTTATGCAATCATTTCTGCGCTGCGCAAGCTCCTGCAGCCTTGTCAGCAAAAACTGCTTGTCGACAATAACATGCATCAGCTTCAGGCCTAGGCACATAAAAGCGCCTTCGATAAAGGAACCTGCCACCAGACCGCCCAGGGTAACAACCTGCAGCATACCGGTTACATATTCACAAAGGAAAAAAATGACGCTCAGCGTCAGCCACATTGTAGCTAAATTATACATTGTTTTCTTCAAATTAATCACCAAGATACATTATAACACAGACAGCCGTCAAATTACACCAGGCGTCTGATATTTTATGATGCTCTTAAGCATATTTTGCAAGTATTTCTGCATATTTTGTGGTAAAATAAATTTATTAACGTAAGCAGACAGCATTGTCTGTACGAAAGGAGCAGTTTATATGAAGCGCAGTGATAAATTCCGCCAGGCTAACCGTGAAGCTCTGGCTACCGTTATCGCCACCATCGCCGTCATCATCTTCTGGTGCCTGACAGGCTTTGGACTCGCAGACAGCGATATTACCTTTTGGCATACACCTCTTTGGGTTTGGGGCGGCTGTGTCGGCACCTGGCTCTTTGCCATCGCTGTTACCGTTTTCCTGACTAAGAAGGTATTTGTCAACTTTGATTTGGATGACAGCACAGAGGATAAACAGCATGAGTAGTATTGTAAACATTTTACCCGCACTGGCCTTCCTGCTGATTCTGTTGAGCATCAGCGCCTATATCCAGCGCACGTCAAAAGAAAACAGGCAAAAGGATTTCGCCAAGGATTACTTCATCGGCGGCCGTACTCTCGGCGGCTTTGTGCTGGCTATGACCACCGCTGCCACCTACAGCAGCGTAAGCACCTTCGTCGGCGGTCCGGGCGTAGCCTGGGTTATCGGCTACGGCTGGCTGTACATGGCCATCGTACAGGTAGTCGTTATCTTCCTCGTCTTGGGCGTGTTCGGCAAAAAAATTGCCCTCATCGCGCGCGAAATTGACGCCGTAACCGTCATTGACGTACTGCGTGCCCGCTATCATTCAGACTTTCTGGCGAACATGGCCGCCGTTGTTATTGTCGCCTTCTTCTGCGCCACTATGGTGGCACAGTTCGTCGGCGCTGCCAAGCTCTTCGAAGCAGTAACCGGCTTTTCTTACCTCACCGGCCTCACGATGTTCGGCCTAATTGTTGTCATCTACACCACTATCGGCGGCTTTAAGGGCGTTGCCGTTACCGACGCCTGCTGCGCCATCGCCATGATCGTCGGCCTTTGCATCCTCATGGGCGGCATGATGCACACAGGCGGCGGCTTCAACAAAATCATGAGCTACATCAGCACGCAGCACCCCGATATGCTGGAGCCGCTTTCCCGCGGCAAAATGCCGATTTCTCTGTATATCAGCCAATGGCTGCTCGTCGGTATCTGTACGCTGTCGCTGCCGCAATCTGTTGTCCGCGGCATCAGCTACAAGGATACCAAGGCGTTGCACAATGCTATGATTATTGGCACCATTGTCATAGGCGCTATGACGCTTGTCGCAACCTGGATCGGTGTCATCAGCAAAGGTATTCTTACCGGACCTATTACAGCCTACGGCAACAGCGTTGATAACATCATGCCTATCGCCATCGTGCAAAGCCTCACTCCCTTCTGGGCCGGCGTCATTATCATCGGACCGATTGCAGCAACCATTTCCACCGTATCCTCGCTGCTGCTTTCCTCGTCCTCCTCTATCGTTAAGGACGTTTACATGAACATCAAGGGCAAGCGCGAAGAACAGCTCAGCAATAATCAGATTCGCCTCTACAGCCTGGGCGTGACAATTATTCTCGGCCTTTTGGTTTATGCCATTGCCATAAAACCGCCAAGCGTTATCTGGCAGATTAATATGTTTGCCTTCGGCGGTCTGGAAACAGCCTTCTTCTGGGTACTGATTTTCGGTCTTTTCTGGCCCAAGGCCAACAAATACGGCGCTATTGCAGCCATGGGCGGCGGCGTTATCATCTACTGCCTGGCTATGGTCTTCAAAATTAAGGTGCTCGATCTGCATCAGATTGTGCTTGGCATCGGTCTTTCCTTGCTGTGCTTCTTCATCGGCAACAGCTTCGGCAAGACAGCTGATGAAAAAACACTGCGCATTTTCTTCCCCGAAAAATTTGACGACGAAAAATAAATAAAGCCGCATATTATTCCAATATCCCAAAATCAAAATCTCTGCTTACGGTGTTTGCAAGCACCTTGGCAGAGATTTTTTATGCTCTGTTTTCTTTATAAAATTAAGTATCTGGCAATATTTACCTATGATCTTCTTGCTTTTAACAGACGCTGCTGATTAATTTCCTCATAGATAAAATTTTCTCAATGCTGACACTCCTGTCATTTATATCCGCCTTATTCTTATTTACAAAAAGGACAAATAGTTTTCATTGAGTAATCATGATTATCCATTGACATAGAATATTATTTTCTGCTATCTTAAAGATATAAGCAGTTCTCAGCCACTCACCCCACGATACAGGAAGGAGCGTGCCGTCATGCTAAAAAAATCTGTCATTATTCTCGCAGGAATGTTGCTTTTAATTACCAGCTGCTTTGCCAACACACGTATACAACAATCTGCTAAACAACAACTAATCACCAAGGTCAAGGAGGTCACAATTATGGATTTTTCCCAAGAAAAAGAAAACGTTATCTATCTTGCAGGAGGCTGCTTCTGGGGGTTGGAAAAACTGATGCAATCCATACCTGGCGTAATCGATGCCCAAAGCGGTTATGCCAACGGCACAGGCAAAGCAGATGCCAAGTATCAGACAATCTTGGGCGGGAAAACCGGTTTTCGCGAAACCGTGCGTGTTGAATACGATCCGGCAAAGGTAAGTCTTGACCATCTGCTCTTGGCATATTTTTACGTTATTGACCCAACAGTCCTCAACAAACAGGGTAATGATACCGGAACACAGTATCAGACTGGCATCTACTATACCAATACACAAGTGCAGGCTGTCGTAGAACGTATCGTGGAACTGGAACGCGGTCGTCATAAGGTATTTGCAGTCGAAGTCGGACCACTGAAAAACTATTATCCGGCAGAAGAATATCATCAGAACTATCTTGATAAAAATCCGGGCGGATACTGCCACATATCGCCTGCCAAAATCAAACTGCTCAGCAGTTTGAAAATTGATGCCGGTGCCTACAAAAAACCTGCTGCCGAAACTATACGCGATAAGCTTACCGCAGAACAATTTCAGGTAACACAGCAAAACGGTACCGAACGACCGTTCCACAACGAATTCTGGGATAAATTTGCCAAAGGCATCTATGTTGATATCGTAACCGGCGAACCGCTCTTTTCTTCAACCGACAAATATCAGAGCAGCTGCGGCTGGCCCGCCTTTACCAAGCCTATTGAAGCACCTTTGCTAGTCGAACGCAAGGATACAAGCTATGGTATGGTACGCACCGAAGTGCGCAGCCGCAGCGGTGATTCGCATTTGGGCCATGTTTTCACCGGTGACCGCGAATCACCCAACGGTGTACGTTACTGCATCAACAGTGCTTCCCTGCGCTTTATCCCCTACGAACAGATGGAAGCCGAAGGCTATGGCTATCTGTTGTACCTTTTCAAATAATACTCTCTAATCAGGCATCATATGACTTCGATAATTTCTACACCCTTGTACGAACATAACCGTTTAAAAATTTCTATTAAATCCTCACGGTATTGATTATAAATGATTTTTCGTCTATACTTAGGTGTAAAGACTATATGATATTTGCATACCCATTTTGAATACGATAATTCGTTAGTTTTATTTGCCATTAATACGTCATTCCTTTCTTTGCAATAGTGACTTGAACACTTACTATTGTATATCGGAATGACGTTTTTTTGTATAACAAGCAATGCGTACCCGCATAGCGGGTGGTTCTGTGGATGACGTATAATAAGTTGCGCAAATTCAATTTAAAAAGATAGACATAGAGACTACCTTTGCTTACAATTAAGTTACCACACAAAACA
>OIWL01001168.1_pt1 | contig 29821 bp, 29 predicted proteins | sample 1587561 | NCBI WGS metagenome assembly OIWL01 (sample SAMEA3888903, study PRJEB22519) | human gut metagenome | biome: human gut; feature: human-associated habitat; material: faeces | place: Denmark | collected 2010 | reverse complement strand
GGCTGACAAAAGGCGAATGCCTGATTGCCCGATAAAGTGCAAGAGAGGCAGGGAGCGTAGGAAAAAAGTTTACCGAAAAAAATAAAAGGATAAATAGGCAGGAGGAATAACGATGGACGATTATACAATCAAGGAAAAAGACAAGGAAGTTGCAGGGATTACGGTAACGTATGACGATGGGAGCACGAAAGAAATTCAGCAAGGATGCTGTGTAGACCTGAAAAACGGCAGTGACGATTTAAGCGTAGAACTGTTGAATATAAAAGCGTTCGATTTAGTAAAACTTACATATGGTCTGATGGTTGTGATAGAAAAAATAGGGCTTGAGGATGCTTTCAATGCGTATGCCAGAGGAGAAACAATACAGGAGGCGCAGGATGAATAGAAAGGCACTGGAAGAAAACCTGGGACGAAGAATAAAGGTCAGACTATTCGACGGAGCAGAATACGAGGGATATTTAAGAAAATCGGGAGATGAACGATATCGGAACGACCCGAACCTGTATTTGCCGAAGAACTATTACTTCTTGACAGATGATTATGGAGTATGCAAAACGTGTTTGTTCCGGGTATCACATATCCAAAATTACAAAATATTAGCTTAAAAGGAGCAGAGAGAATGAAGAAAGCAAGAGCAATGGCGGTTCTTGTAATTGTGGCGGTACTTGTATGTGCCGCCTTTGCTATAAGCAAGAATAGTGCCGAAAAAAGAAAACAGATGATAGCGCAGAAATATGGAATCACGCAGGAAAATACAAAAAATGTTATCAAAATCGAAGAAAATGTATGCAAAACCCAGGAAAGCGATTCAAAAACTCAAGAAAGTGCGCAGAAAGTTCCGGAAAGCGTTATCATACCGGGGAAAAATGAAACAGGGAATCCACTGATTGATGCAGAGTTGCAATCCAAAATAGTAGGCGATAGCTTGATGGCATACATTGAGGTTGACAAAGACACCTTAAAGGGAATATCAGAGGAGGAGTACAGAGCGTTCGCCGAAGAGGTTGTGAGGAACAGCGGATACAGATGGTTCGTAATTAAATGTGGAGATGGCACCGGGATAGTTCATGCCGGCTCATATTATGCTTGTGCCGTATATGGGAAACTGGATACGGATGGATGCATAGCGGAACCATACGGATACATATACCTTACAGACAACGGATTTATTTATGAGGAATAGTACAGAAAAAAAGAACTGGATTACTTCCTATATATATGATATACTGACAAATGTAACATTTCGGCTACATTCCTAAAGGTTCGGGGATGCGATGTTCATTCACGATTAAAGAACCGGGTAAGAGACAGGCTATCTCCCTGGTGGGGGGATAGCCATTTTCGGCTTATGAAACGGTGAAAAGCGTGCTCCGGATGATGGAATATGCACGAATGGAACGGAAAAGCTGCAGAAAGGAACTAATATGGAAGAGATCCGTTTGAATAAATATTTAAGCGAGCAGGGGGTCTGCTCCCGGCGAGAGGCAGACCGTCTTATTGAGGCCGGAAAAGTGATCATCGATGGCCGCAGAGCGGAGATGGGCGAGAAGGTGACCGGTCAGGAAAGGATCATCTGCGATGGAAAACCGGTGGGAAAGGCGGCAGGCAGCAAAAAGGCAAAGCCGGTACTGCTGGTAGTGAACAAGCCGAGAGGGATTGTGTGTACCACCTCGGATAAGGACCGTGCGCCTAATGTAGTAGATCTGATCCAGTATCCGGCGAGAGTGTATCCGGTGGGACGTCTGGACAAAGACTCCGAAGGGCTTCTGCTCATGACAAATCAGGGCGAGCTGGCTAATGAGATCATGCATGCAGGAAATTTTCATGAGAAAGAATATCTGGTTACTGTGGATCAGCCCTTCAATGCAGCATTTTTAAAGAAGATGCGTGAAGGTGTGGAACTGAAAGAGCTTGGAGTGACGACAAGACCCTGTAAGGTAGAGGCTGCCGGAGTAAAAACCTTCCGGATCATCCTGACGCAGGGCTTAAACCGCCAGATCCGCCGAATGTGCGAGTACCTTGGCTATCAGGTGCAGACCCTGAAGCGTGTGCGGATCATGGAACTGACCCTGGACGGGCTGAAGGAAGGCGAGTACCGGCAGGCTTCCCGGGAAGAGTGGGCGAAGCTGGAGAAAGGAATTGCAAATTCTTCACAGCTTGCCAGCAGCAATCATCAAAAAACAGGAGGACATCATGGAAAATTCTCTACAGCGAATGAAAGAACTGGTAGAAACCCTGAATGGCGCCGCGAAGGCGTACTACCAGGAAGACAGGGAAATCATGAGCAATCTGGAATATGATGCACTGTATGATGAACTGGTAAAACTGGAAGAAGAGACACAGATGGTCCTGGCAGGAAGTGCTACGACTACAGTGGGATATGAGGCGGTGGATGAACTGCCGAAAGAGGCACATGAAAGTCCGATGCTTTCTCTGGATAAAACAAAAGACAGGGAAGTGTTACGAGGATTCATAGGGGATCACAAAACACTGCTCTCCTGGAAAATGGATGGCCTGACCGTGGTTCTCACTTATTATCAGGGAAAATTGCAAAAAGCAGTAACACGTGGGAATGGAGTAGTTGGTGAGGTGATCACCAATAATGTACGGGTATTTGATAATATTCCGTTAAAGATTCCATATCAGGGAGAACTGACTCTTCGCGGAGAGGCAATTATAACATATTCTGAGTTTGAAAAAATCAACAGTCAAATTGAGGATGTGGATGCAAAATATAAGAATCCAAGAAATCTTTGCAGCGGTTCAGTACGCCAGCTTAATAATAAGATTACTGAAGAAAGAAATGTAAGATTTTTTGCCTTTTCGCTTGTTTATGCAGATGGACAGGATTTTAAGAATTCAAGGAAAGTACAGTTTGAATGGCTTAAAGAACAGGGATTTTCTGTAGTTGAATACAAAGAAGTGACATCAGAAAATCTCAAAGACACAATTATGTGGTTTGAAGATAAGATAAAAGATAATGATTTTCCATCAGACGGACTTGTAATATTGTATGATGATATCGCATATGGCGATTCACTTGGAAGAACGGCTAAGTTTCCACGTAATTCAATGGCATTTAAGTGGACTGATGAGACAGCCGTAACACATCTTAGAAAGATTGAATGGAGTGCGTCAAGGACAGGGCTGATAAATCCTATAGCGGTATTTGATACGGTTGAGCTTGAGGGCACAAAAGTTTCAAGGGCAAGTGTTCATAATATAAGCATTATGGAAGGCTTACAGCTTGGAATAGGTGATGAGATAAGTGTCTTTAAAGCTAATATGATTATTCCGCAGATAGCAGATAATTTTACAAGAAGCGGCAATGTTGAGATTCCTTTGGAGTGTCCTGTCTGTAAAGGAAAGACACAAATAAAGCAGATTAATGATGTCAAATCACTGTATTGTATGAATGAAGAATGTCAGGCAAAGCATGTAAAGAGATTTGCACATTTTGTTTCAAGGGATGCAATGAATATTGACGGACTTTCAGAGGCTACACTTGAGAAATTTATCCAGAATGGTCTTATAAAAGATTTTACGGATTTATATCATCTTGACAGGTATAAGGACATAATATCAGGCATGGAAGGATTTGGTGAAAAGTCCTGTGAAAATATTCTTAATGCTGTTGAACAGTCAAGAAAGACAATTATGGCAAAGGTTATATACAGTCTCGGAATTCCGGGAATAGGACTTTCAAATGCCAAGATGATTGTAAAAGCAATTGGTTCAGATAAAGAACAGCTTACGGCAGCAGACCGTCCTGCACTTGAAGCTGTAAAAGGTGTAGGAGCTGTACTTGCTGATGCATTTGTTTCCTATTTTGAAAATGAGAATAACAGGGCATTATTTGAAAAGTTATTAAAAGAGCTGGATATTGAAAAAGAAGATAATAATTCTGAAAATGCAGATGCTCTTGAAGGTAAAGTTTTTGTTATAACGGGTTCGCTAAGTCATTTTAATAACAGAAATGAATTAAAAGACCTGATAGAATCAATGGGTGGAAAGGTCACAGGGTCTGTTACAGGTAATACAAGTTATCTCATTAATAATGATGTAACATCTACATCATCAAAGAATAAAAATGCATCAAAGCTTGGAATACCGATTATAAGTGAAGAAGAATTCCTCGATATTGCAGGCAGAAAAGATTTGATGTAATATACAGGTGTTATTAAATTTAGAAAAATTATGTTTACAGATTATATAAATTAATTTGGGAAAGGCGGAGGTTATGCCAATCAGGATACAGAGTGATTTGCCGGCAAAGGCGGAACTTGAGGATGAAAATATATTTGTCATGGATGAGAACAGGGCTCTTTCACAGGATTTCAGAGAGCTTAGAATAGTGATTCTTAATCTCATGCCTATAAAACAGGATACAGAGCTTCAGCTCTTAAGAGGACTTTCTAATACACCTCTTCAGATAGATGTGACATTTCTACAGATGGAGAGCCATGTTTCTAAGAATACGTCAGTTTCACATTTAAGAAAGTTTTATGTTACATTTCCGGAGATAATGAGAAAGAAATTTGATGGAATGATTATAACAGGTGCACCGGTTGAGAAGATGGATTTTGAGCAGGTAGATTACTGGGATGAGCTTACAAGAATTATGGAGTGGTCAAAGACTCATGTAACATCAACGCTTCATATATGCTGGGGTGCACAGGCAGGATTGTATTATCATTATGGAGTTAAGAAAGTGCTTCTGGATAAGAAACTTTCAGGTGTTTACAGACATCATGTAATGAATAAACGTGAACCGCTTGTACGCGGTTTTGATGATTTTTTCATGGCACCTCATTCGAGATATACAGAAGCCTGCCGTGAAGATATACTTTCTAATCCAAATCTTAAAGTACTTGCGGATTCCAAAGAAGCCGGAATTTATATTGTTATGGAAAAAGAAGGAAAACAGATATTTGTTATGGGACATCCGGAATATGACCGTGTAACACTTGATGGTGAGTATAAGCGTGATATTGAAAAAGGATTAGATATTGAACTCCCGGTTAATTATTATCCTGATGATGACTGTAACCGCAGGCCGGTTCTTTCATGGAGAAGTCATGCGAATAATCTTTATACGAACTGGCTTAATTATTATGTTTATCAGATAACTCCGTATATTCTTGAAGAGGATGTGTAAGATATGGCAGATGAAAAACAGACATTTACAGTTGCTGGATATAAGTTTGCAACTAAGGAAGAAGCACAGGATGCCAAAGATGAACTTAATGCAATAAAGTATCTGTCATCAAAGACAGATGGAAAAGACCCAAAACAGGTATATATGTTATACAACCAGATACTTGACAAACAGCTGTTTAATACGCCTGTCGGAATTGATTATTTAAAGGAACTTCAGCAGTTTTTATATATTAATAAAGATATTCCGAATGATAAAATAAGACCAATTCCGATTAATAATGAATTGAGCGAAATGCTTGATGAGAAGAAGATACCTTTAAAGGTAAAAGATGAGATAAGACAGTTAAAAAGAGATAAGAATAGATATAAGGATAAATATATAAAGTTAATGATTGTCAATATTGTCCTTGTTGTTGTTATAGCTGCGATGGCTGTTATTTTAAAGACTTCATCAACACCGACTGTAATAGATTATGAGAGAAAATTACAGGATAAGTATGCTACATGGCAGGAACAGCTTGAATCACAGGAAGCATCACTAAAGGCAAGAGAAAATCAGACACAGTCAAAACAAAATTAAAAATCTTCACATTTTAAACATATATTTGTTTTATATTTATTTTTAGTAAAAGGCAGAAGTCTTAAAGTGAAAATTAATAAAAACAGGAGATAGATGATATGGATAAAATAAAAGTTTTAGTTGTTGATGATGAGAGCAGAATGAGAAAACTTGTTCATGATTTTTTATCTAGAAGTAATTATGAAGTTATAGAGGCAGCTGATGGGGAAGAAGCCATAGATATTTTCTATGCTGATAAGTCTATTTCACTTATAATACTTGATGTTATGATGCCTAAGATGGATGGATGGGAAGTATGCCGACAGATTAGAAAAGACTCAAAAGTGCCAATTATAATGCTGACAGCAAAGAGCGAGGAAAAAGATGAATTACAGGGCTTCGACTGTGGTGCTGATGAGTATGTTTCAAAACCTTTCAGTCCAAAGATTCTGACGGCGAGAGTTGATGCACTCATAAGAAGAACTTATCAGATAGATAGTTCTGAAGTGTATGAAATAGGCGGAATTGAGATTGATAAGGCTGCACATATTGTAAGGATAGATGGAAAAGAGATTGATTTAAGTTTCAAAGAATTTGAACTTCTTACATATTTTGTTGAAAATAAAGGAATTGCGTTATCAAGAGAAAAGATTCTTAATAATGTCTGGAATTATGATTATTTCGGAGATGCAAGAACGATTGATACGCATGTAAAGAAGCTCCGCAAGAAGATGGGTGAAAAAGGTGACTGCATCCGCACGATATGGGGAATGGGATATAAGTTTGAAGTTTAAAGGAAGAGACAGATATGGGAAGACATTCTATTAAGTTTAAAATTACTTTAATGCTTACAATTATTATTTCAAGCCTTCTTGTGCTGCTTATGATATTAAACAGTACAATGTCAGAAAAGTTTTATCTGAATGGACGCAGGAAACAGATGCTTGAGGGGTATACTTATATTAATAATACAATAGTTTCATACACAGGCGGGACACTCGGCAAGGATGAGATGCAGGATAAGATAGAGCAGTTTGCGTCAGGTGCGGCTATTTCTGTAATAGTTATAAACAGTGACTGGACAACGCTTTATACTAACTGTAATGGTGAAGCTGAGATGGTTGAAAGACTCAGAATGAGTATGTTTAACAGAGACGTGTTTGGAAAACAGGACAGTTATGATAATTCTAATATACAGGACGATAAACAACAGGATGACAAACAACAGCCGTCAGATGATGATATAAAAGATGACGATAAAAAGTTCCCAATGAAAGATAGAAATGGCGGTTCGCTTTCTATAAATATGGAGCAGAGCGGAATTGCAGAAAAGCGTGAGATTATAAAAGAAACTGATAAATATACACTCCAGAAAGTGTATGATGAACGACTTTCAGATGACTATTATGAACTCTGGGGAACGCTTGATAATGGATGTTCTATTATGATGCGTGTTGCAATTCAGGGAATTAAAGATAATGTAAGTATTTTTAATAAGTTTGTAACTTATATCGGACTTGTAGTATTGGCAGCAGGAATTGCAGCAGCCTATGTATTATCCGGATATATTTCCAAACCAATTAAGGAACTTTCAAATCTTGCTGAGAGAATGGCAGATATGGATTTTGATGCGAGATATACAGGGAGTGATAAGGGCGAGATAGGCATATTGGGAAAGAGCATGAATAATATGTCAGAAAAACTGGAACAGAATATTTCACAGTTAAAGACTGCCAATCTTGAACTAAAAAAAGATATTGATAAAAAAGAAAAACTCGAACAGATGCGTTCAGATTTTTTGTCCAATGTATCGCATGAATTAAAGACACCGATAGCACTTATTCAGGGATATGCAGAAGGATTAAAGGAAGGAATATCTGACGACCCTGAAAGCATGGAATTTTATTGTGATGTAATTATTGATGAGTCAAATAAAATGAATGAGATGGTAAAGAAGCTTCTTACACTTAACCAGATTGAATTTGGTGATGAGGAGACAGTTCTTGAAAGGTTTGATATAGTAGAACTGCTTAATTCAGTTATATCTGCCAATACACTTCGTGCATCACAAAAAGATATATCTATTACATTTTCTGCACCAGAAAAAAATATGTATGTCTGGGCGGATGAATATAAGATAGAAGAGGTTGTGACAAATTACATCAGCAATGCCATAAATCATTGTGATTTTGATATGAAAATAGTCATCAGGACACAGAGAATCGGCGACAATATAAGAGTGTTTGTATTTAATACCGGAAAGCATATTCCTGATGAAGACATAGATAATATCTGGATAAAGTTCTATAAAGTTGATAAAGCAAGAACAAGAGAGTATGGCGGTAATGGAATCGGGCTTTCTATAGTAAAGGCAATTATGGATTCACTTGGCAAGGAATGTGGTGTCATGAATGTCGATGGTGGAGTTGAGTTCTGGTTTGACCTTGATGCAAAGGCGTGATATAATAATAGACAGCTTTAGGCTAATATTTTTTTGGGAGTTGTAAGCAGATGAAGAGATTAGCAGCATTAGGACTTGTATTTGTATTGATGTTTTCATTTACAGGATGTAAAGGTGATATAGAGCTTAACAAAGAAGATAATGACCATGTGGCAGAATATATTGCCGGTGTACTTCTTAAATATTCATATGAAAATGAATGGGAATATCAGAAGTTAAAGAATTCGGCATTGACTAATTATCAGAATTCAGTATCAGGCAGCACACAGACTTCATCTGGTAATACGAAAGCTAATTCAGGTTCGAAAAATACAGCCTCGACATCGGGAAGTATATCACAGACAGGTTCTGCGGGTACATCGCAGTCTGGCCTGGGAGTTATGGAACAGTTTGCATCTGCATTAGGTCTTGACAATGCCCAGATTACATATAAGACATATCAGGCAGGAGACAGATATCCAACAGATGAATATTCAATTTCTGTTCCTGCAAAGAGTGGATGTAAAGTTGTGGCACTTGAATTTGAAATAAAAAATAATGGAAGTTCGCAGATAACAGCCAATACATCATCAAAAGGTGTTTCAATAAGATTAACAGTTGGAGATAAGACTGTTGCAGAATCAGCCACATTATTAAAGAATGATATTTTACAATTGAAAAATGTCAGCATTAATGCAGGCTCATCATATACAGCAGCAGCAATTTTCCAAGTGCCTGAAAGCAATATATCAGCAATATCAGGAGCGACAGCTGTTATTTCTGTAAATGGTGCGTCTATAGGCACAATTAATATCCAGTAAAAATATAAAATGTATAAAAAACACCCTCAAAGATGTAACTGACTTTGAGGGTGTTTTTTTATGGTTCAGCCGGATAAACCGGAGCGTTAAGAACTTTTTCCATTGTATATTCTTCAGCTTCAGCTTCAGTAAGCTGATGGACATATGGCGGTCTTTTTTGTGGAACGTATCCTTCACCATGACAATTATATTCTGCATAATAGCATGTATCATGGGATTCTTCTTTGTTCCAGTCACTAAAACCGGTCTCTGTAATCTGACCGCTCATTTCACAGTTTAAAAAGACAGCTTTTGCATATATACGCCAAGGACGGCTGAGCATTACAGTTCTGTCTGGGCAGTTGCCTGTAAGGCGGCAGTGGTCAAATACATAACCATATTTCTGGTTGGAATATGTAGAGGGAGCTGTATAATAGCTGTTTATTTTTTCATTGCGGTTAAGTGCATATAATTCACAATTTTTAAAATAAGCAGTGGCACTTCCAAATATAAAATCAATTTCGCCGCAGATATAACAATCTTCGTAGAGCTGTCTTCCCGGAATTCTTTTAGCAAATTCTGTAGGACCGGTAAAACCACCGGGTTCTTTTTCTTTTAATGGAAGAGGTCCTGTAAATAATGTGTCCTGATGACCAAGCATACGGCAGTTTTTAAAATGTATGTCATCACCTTCCGCATACACAGCAACAGCCTGACCTACATCAAGTCCGAAGCCGGATGAATTTTCAAATGTAATATCAGATGCACGGAAATGATTGGCATTGACAAAAAAAGTATATGAACGGAAAGTTCCTCTTTTGATGCCGTCATCCATTATCATTCTGGCATAATAATTGTTGGTTATAATAGTATCTTTTGCAGATTCACCTTTTAAGGTGACATTGTCAAGTCTGATTTCCACGCGTTCATTATATATACCATTTTTTATGTAAATTATTTCAGGAGTAGATTTAATGCTGTCAACAGCAGCCTGAATACTGGTAAAATCACCTGTGGAATCTTTTGCAACGGTAATCATTTGATGCATGCCTCCAAAAGTTAATATAATTCATTTAAACATAGTATAACATATTTTAGGATATAATGGCTATAGAGAAATATGTCTATAAAAATAAATTCGGATATAGACTTTTTAATTAATTAAGCGTATACTTCACATATTAAATATAAAATTAAGGACTAAAAGTTATGCTTACATTTAAAGAAGATATTAAAGATACACAGATTTACCTCGGACTTCGTAAAAAAGTCGGCTGGATAGAATTAAATCCGGTTCAGGCACAGAGGGCATTAGATAACAGCATGAAAATAATAACAGTGTATGATGATGACAAGCCTATAGGAATGGGAAGAATAGTAGGTGACGGAGCGGTTATCTGTTATATACAGGATTTGATTATTATACCTGAATATCAGGGAAAGCATATAGGAAGCCGCCTTATTGATAAACTTATAGAATATGTTAACAGTCTTATTATACCTGACAGCCGCATGATGTTATGCCTCATGTGTGCAAAAGGAAGAGAAGAATTTTATACTAAGCATGGATTTATAGCCAGACCGACATCGGAACTTGGTCCGGGAATGATTCAGTACATATTAAAGTAAAGTATTATAAAAACGGATGTGATTTACATTGATATATGTAAAATTCACATCCGTTCTTTATATCTGTCAGAGAAATTGTCTCAAATTAGTGCATATCGGTATTTAATAATTATTGATTATGCAAGAAGAGTCTTTACATATTCAGCGAGCTTGTCACATTTGCAGTTAGCAAAGAAGAGTTCCTGGAACTTTTCACCTGCAACAGCACCTTTAACAAGATCCTGGTCAAGGTTCTTTAAGATATCAATAAGGCTGTCCTTGAAAGCAACCTTTCTTACTTCATCAAGAATCTTTTTGTTTCTCTGTTCCGGAACAACTCTTTCCTTAGGATAGCCACCACCTGGTTCGCCTTCAAAAAGTTTTTCAAAAATATATGTAAGATTTAATTCGGCACCCCAGCCAAAACCTTTTGCAAAAGGAAGAGCGATAGCATTACCATCGTTAATCTGCATGAACATATATGCATCAGAAGGGTCAACAACATGTCCGCATATTACGCCAGGGAATGAGTTGAGTGCGAGCATGGCACCTTCACCTGTGCCGCATCCGGTTACAACAAAATCAGCAGCACCGCTGTTAAGAAGGATAGCAGCAAGGATACCATTCTGTACATATGTAAGCTGTGCTTTATCATCAGCTGAGTACATACCATAGTTATCAACTTCAAATCCCTTAGAATCAGCTACCTTCTTGAGTGTAGAATAAATCATGTCATTCTTTGCAGCCTGACTGTTTTCATTAATTAATGCAATTCTCATTATACAAAAACCTCGTCTTTCTTAGTTGATTATGTAGAAAATATTTTTTCTGCACATATAGTTTAACTATAATCAAAAAAGCTGATTTTGTCAACAGTAATGAATAATGAACTATGCAAAATAGCGGTTTTGCTTTATATAAAAATATATGTTATTATAACTTTTACCGGAAAAATCAAGACAGATTTAATTATAGATTATAAATTAAAAGATTGGAGAATAAAATATGGATAACAATAATCAGGCAGCTTTTATGGGGGCATTAAACAGCCTTAAAGAATATGCAAAAGTTAATGGTAATATAGTTACAAAGCAGGATGTTGAGAGTTATTTTAAAGACCTTGGACTTGATGATTCAAAGTATCAGATGATAACAGGTTATCTTCTTGCCAATGATATTACAGTCAAGGGTGAGAACGGTGTTGACAATGAATTCCTTAACATGCTTGAGAAATCTGCTGTAAAGCAGACAGAAGAGCTTGAAGAGGAAGTTGCAGAAGAGACGGTATTTGTCACAGATGAAGATTATGAAAAAGATGAAAAATATATACAGATGTATATGGAAGATTTAAAAGATGTAGAGGAATTGTCTGATACAGGAAGAGCATTTCTGCTTATGAATATTGTCGAAGATAATGATAAAGAATCATTAAGCCTGCTGTCACAGTCATTTCTAAAAAAAATAGTAGGGTGGATTGAGCCTTTCAGAAGAAAAGGAGTGCTTGCAAGTGATTTAATACAGGAGGCCAACCTTGCGATGATGGCTTATATAGGTGAAAAGCATTTCCTTAATAATTATGAGTGGAAGGATAAGATAAAAGAAGGAAATACACAGGATTTGATAAACGTTCTGGAAGAAATTGAAAAAGAAGTAAAGTCAGAAATAGAAGGAAGTTTACGCATGATGATTGATGAGCAGAATATGTCCAACAAAGCTGCGGCAAAAGTCCTTGGAAAAGTAAATCTTGTAAATGACTGGGCAAAAAGGCTTAAAGAAGAACTTGAAAGAAAACCTACAGTTGATGAACTTGCTGAAAAAATGGGAATATCAAAAGAGAATGTAATGGAAGCGATAAGACTTTCGGCAGAAAATATTGAAGATATTGATATAAGAGCATAATTTTAATTTTTTTGCATACCATATTGTATGAGCAGCAGATGTATGATATAATAAGCGAAAAGAAAGCCATGACAGGTCAGACTGTTTATGGTGAACGTAAACGATTAATCGTATTTTAATTTAATATTTATATTCCTGGGATGTTCGACAGCCTGTCATATTTTGATCCTACATTTTTTCGTCGGGATTCCTATATTTTCATGCTAATGTCAAGCCTCCTTTGTCAGTGGAAGGCAGCGGTATGTGTGCGGTAACCCACCTGGCTTTGGCTAGGAGTCGAAAAAGATGGGAACGGCATTTTGGGAATTATAAGAGCTGTATGGGAGTAACCATCCAGCTCTTTTCTTTTGCCTGACAGCTGCAAAGCCAATGCCATCACCGGATAACGGCATTTGTACGATGACTTTGCCACTTGGGTTCTAATAAAAAATTCTTCCGAATATACTAAATATTATCAGGCATGTACTTGTGTGCCATTGAAGGGAGAAATCTTCACATGAAAACACGCTATGCTAAAAGAAGAAAAAAGTTAAAAATAATGGTGTTTATTGTTCTTGTATCAATTGGAATCCTTTTTGCATTATTTGTTAAAAAAAATAAAAGCGAACATGAAGGCATTAATATGGCACAGGCATGTAAAGTGATAGCGTATGCCTGCGGATACCAGCCGTCGGACGGTCATGGTAATTACTGGTATGATGAATATATTGATTATGTGCGTGAAAAGCAGATATTTACAGACTTTAAAGCCAAGGATGCTTTTACACGGAAATATGCAAAAGAATTATTTTCATATTGCGGTGTGAATTTTACGGAAGAACTGTATTCATACGATACATTTTCAAATGAGCAGTTTTCACAATTGATTTATGAGTTGAAAGATTTTTTCAGTAGTGGAGATAATTTATCATGGGTGGAAGCAGCGGTAGTTGCAACTCCTGACATGGACAGTCAGCTGTCAGGATGGAGTGTGTGCACAGACAAAGGAATTTATTCATTTAAAGGTCTGAAGCTTTCAGGTAAGGTTGATAAAAATTGTGTGTTCCTTACATGTGGCAGTGAAATTCTTATGTTTGTAAAAGAAACAGGAACAGAAGTGATATATAAAAATGTATGGATTTATAAAATTGAGAATAACAAAATGTATATTGATTTGTATGGTATAAAACGTAAGTTTCAGGTAGGAAATATTGAAAATATAGGAAGTGCCCTGGCAGATGTTTCACTTGAAAACAAAAAGATTGATGCAATTAATCTGAAAAAGGATACAATATCCGGAAAAGTACTGTCTGTAAGTGATGAATACATAGAAATTACAGGATATGGAAAAGTTTTTGTTGATAATAATTTTGTGAGATACAATCTTACTGATTATTCCGCAGACAGAGATGTAAATAATATTGTTATAGGTTATGATTTGCAGGATTTCATTGTGGCCGGAGGAAAAATCTGTGGTGCATTTTTATCTAAAGGATTTTCTCCGGGAAATATAAGAGTTCTGCTTAAAACTACAGGATATGCTGATATATTTCATAATAAAGTTTCAGTTACTTCTGACAATGGGTATAAGGTGTGCTTTGATGAAAAAGAAATACATGTTGATGCGGGAAATATATCTGAATTTGATATTTCGGATTCAAAATTTGACAATGGCAGAATAGAGATAAAACCCGATACGGCAGATGGAAAGATAAAAGTGACAAATATTTCACGAAGTCAGGGTAATCCTGAATATTATGGCATTATAGAACTGTCTTTATGGGATGAAGGAATAGTTATAATAAATGAGACAGATATTGAACAGTATCTTAAAACTGTTGTACCAAGTGAAATGCCTGTAAGTTTTGGTGTTGAAGCGTTAAAAGTGCAGGCAGTGTGTGCGAGAAGTTATGCGTATAAACATCTTACCAATGTAGGTTATGCATTATATGGTGCACATGTTGACGACAGCACACAGTTTCAGGTTTACAATAATAATTTGGAATTTGATGCATCAAATCAGGCAATTCTTGCGACAAAAGGCGAGATGTTAAGATATGGTGATGATGTTGTTCAGGCATATTATTATTCGACATCGTGCGGCAGTGGCACAGATGTGACATTGTGGGGCTCATCAAAGGAAAGTTATCCGTATTATGAAAGCCGTGATATAGGAAGCAGTGAAAGAAATATTAATTATATGGATGAAGAATCCTTTGCTTCGTTTATAAAACAGAAGTATGACAGTGATTATGACAGCACATGTAATTATTACAGGTGGAAAATGACTGTGAGTGACAAAGATTTGAGCAGCTCGTTTGATTCAAAGATATCAGATGTGGGGATTATACAGAATATATATGTCAGGAAAAGAGTATCAGGTGGAGCTGCCGTAAGCGTTGTTGTTGAAGGTGATAAGAATACAGTTACGCTTGACAGTGAATCACTTATAAGGCAGGCATTTGGAAATGCTGCAGTGACGCTTGAGACAAATGGCGGAACTGTCAATACACCATATCTTCCAAGTACATTCTGTATATTTGAAAGCCAGGAAAAAGATGGTGAAAAATATTTTGTGATTACGGGAGGCGGTTTCGGACATGGCATAGGCATGAGCCAGAATGCCGTAAATGCCATGACAAAACGAGGTATGAGTTACAAAGATATATTAGAGTTCTTCTATCCAGGAACCAAAGTCGCCTGAACGTTTTTTTGTAAGAAACATATTAAGTTCAGCACCCAAGAAAACAATTATCATACAGAAATACATCCACATAAGGGCAAAAACCAGTGTTGAAAGGCTTCCGTACATAAGAGAAAAATTAGGTGAATGGTTTACATAAACTGAGTAAAAATATGAAAACAGAAACCATCCTGTTGCGGCAAATACAGCACCGGGAAGCTCATTGAAAAAAGTTGTCTTTCTGTTGGGAACATATTTATACATGCATAAAAATATAACCATTAATACACAAGGGAAAAGCAATGCCCTGTTGTGCAGTATGGCGGTAAATGTATTTGCAACTTTAGGAAGAAATAATCCGATTATCGAAACAAATTTGTCACCGAAAACCATAAGTACAAGCGTAAGAAGTATGCTTAATAAAAATATAAGTGTGTAAACAGTTGATATGATTCTTGAAATAAACCAGTTGCGGTGTCTGTGTGAACCGTATATTGAATTAAGGCATTGCATTATTGAGAGAAATCCCTTTCCGGCTGACCATAAAACAACGACAGCCGTAATAGAGACTATTGCAATGCTCGAATTATTGTATACATCGTTGATGATAGTTTCAAAGACAGGTTCTATCTGCGGTGGGGCAACAGCACGCAGTACCTCTATTATCGTATCAGGTGTAACCGGAAGGTAATGTATAAGGCTCATAAGTATTATCAAAGCCGGAAAAAATGATAACAGCATATAAAAACATGACTGTGCCGCATAGCTTGTTATGGAGTCTTTTGATAATTTGGATGCTATCTGTTTGATTGTTATAATAATAGTATTCATTAAATCTCCATTTCTAAATAAATAATCATAAAAATAAGTATATATCATCAGAAGAATTTTTTCAATCTGCTTGTACTTGCAATAAGTTTTATTTTTGGTTACAATATAAGTTGCGTTTTTATATTGTATGAAGATGTATGTATACATATGTGCAGCAATATAAAGATTTATATCAAATTAAAACGGAGCCGCAGTATGGGAATAAATGTAAAACTTCAGGTGTTTGAAGGGCCGCTTGACCTGCTTTTACATCTGATTGATAAAAATAAAGTGAATATTTATGATATTCCGATTGCAATGATAACAGAGCAGTACATGGAATATGTCAATCAGATGGACAAAGAAGACCTTAATGTTGTCAGTGAATTCCTTGTGATGGCTGCGACACTGCTTGACATAAAATCAAGAATGCTTCTTCCAAAAGAAGTTAATGAAGAAGGAGAAGAGGAAGATCCAAGAGCAGAGCTTGTTGAAAAACTTCTTGAATATAAGCTTTTTAAATATATGTCGTATGAATTAAAAGACAGGCAGATGGATGCAGAAAAGTCATTTTACAAACGTCCGACAGTTCCGAAAGAAGTTGAGGCTTACAGACCACCTGTTGATTTGAATGAGCTGATTGGTGATACGACGCTTGCAAAATTAAATGCAATTTTTCAGGATGTACTAAAACGTCAGGAAGAAAAGGTTGACCCTATAAGAAGCAAGTTTGGCAAGATTGAAAAAGAAGAAGTCAGCATGTCGGAAAAGCTTGTTCAGGTTCAGGATTTTTTAAGGACACACAAAAAGTTTTCATTTAGGGAAATGCTTTCAAAGAATTCTTCAAAAGTTTCTGTTATAGTTACATTTCTTGTAATGCTTGAACTTATAAAGACAGGTTTTGTAGAAGTACATCAGGAGAGTACATTTGGAGACATTGATATTAATGTTGTAAAAGACCCAGAGCTGATAGATGAGATAATAGTTGAAGAATAGAGGAATTGGTTTAAATGGATTTGGATAGAATAGAAGCTGTTATAGAAGCAGTGTTATTTACGATGGGCGATTCGGTTGAAGTTGAAAAACTTGCTGCTGCCATAGAGCATGACGTTGATACAACAAGAAAAATAGTACATAATATGATGGATAGATATGAGGCCGCAAACAGGGGAATAAGAATAATTGAACTTGAAAATGCATTCCAGCTTTGTACAAAGACAGAATATTATGATGAACTTATAAAAGTTGCAAGCCAGCCAAGAAAATATGTTCTTACGGATGTTTTGCTTGAAACACTTTCAATTATAGCTTATAAACAGCCAATAACGAAACTTGAGATTGAAAAAATCAGAGGCGTAAGCTGCGACCATGCCGTAAATAAGCTTGTAGAATATGGGCTTGCAAAGGAACTTGGACGTCTTGACGCTCCCGGAAGACCAATGCTTTTCGGTACTACAGAGGATTTTTTACGAAGCTTTGGTGTTCAGTCAATAGACGAACTTCCTGTAATCAGCGAAGATCTTGTTGAAAAGTTCAAGGATGAGGCACAGATGGAACTTGAAGCACAGCAGCGTGATTTGGAAAGCGGTAATTCAGATGATGATAACCAGCTTACACTGGATATATAAATTATTCTTTTAGCCATTCAGGCAGAAACGGAGGCAGTACAATGGAAAGAAAGAATGCATGGGAAAAGTATGATGAATCAGGGAAGAAAGATGTTTTTGGATTTTCTGAAAAATACAGGAAATTCATTTCTTCCTGCAAAACTGAACGCGAATGTGTAAAGGAGTCTGTAGAGCTTGCAAAGGCAGCGGGATATAAAGACCTTTATGAAGTTATAAAAAATAACGAGACACTTTCAGCAGGTGATAAAGTATATGCCGTTAATATGAATAAAGCTATAGTTCTTTTTTCAATAGGAAAAAAGCCTATGGAAGAAGGACTTAACATTCTTGGAGCACATATTGATTCACCGCGCCTTGATATAAAACAGAATCCGTTATATGAAGACAATGGTCTTGTTTTAATGGATACACATTATTACGGAGGCATTAAGAAGTACCAATGGGTAGCACTTCCACTTGCACTTCATGGTGTTGTTGCATTAAAAGACGGAACAAGTGTTGAAGTTTGTATAGGTGAAAAAGAAGATGATCCTGTGGTGGGAGTTTCAGACCTTCTTATACATCTTGCATCTGAGCAGATGACAAAAAAGGCAGATAAAGTAGTTGAGGGTGAGGATTTAAATGTCCTTGTTGGAAGCATGCCGGCAGTTAAGAAAACAGATGATTCTGACAGTGAAAACAATCAGGATGTTAAGGAAGAAAAGGAAAGAGTTAAGGCAAATATACTTTCACTTCTGAAAGAAAAATATGGAATAGAGGAAGAAGATTTTCTTTCAGCAGAGCTTTGCGTAGTTCCGGCAGGTCCGGCGAGAGATTACGGCTTTGATAAGAGCATGATAATGGGTTATGGACATGATGACAAAGTGTGTGCATATCCTTCACTTATAGCACAGCTTGAATCGGTAAAACCTGAAAAGACAAGTGTATGCATTCTTGTAGATAAAGAAGAAATAGGAAGTGTCGGTGCGACCGGCATGCATTCAAGATTTTTTGAAAATATGGTTGCAGAAGTGATGGATAGATGCGGACAGTATTCCGAACTGAAATTAAGACGTACACTCACTAATTCATGCATGCTTTCATCAGATGTAAATTCTGCATTTGACCCGAATTATGCCAATGTAAATGAAAAAAAGAACACAGCATATTTCGGGAAAGGCGTAGTATTTATGAAGTATACAGGCTCAAGAGGCAAGAGTGGTTCAAATGATGCCAGTGCAGAATATATTGGTAAATTAAGAAAAATAATGGATGATAACAATGTTTCTTTTCAGACAGCCGAACTTGGCAGGGTTGACCTTGGCGGCGGCGGAACGATAGCTTATATACTTGCTAATTACGGAATGAATGTTATTGATTCAGGTGTCGGTGTGCAGAATATGCACGCACCATACGAAGTTATAAGCAAGGTTGACCTTTATGAGGCATATAAGAGCTACAAAGCATTTTTAAAGGACGCTTAAAGTAACAATGGTGAGAGATTTTTTCTGAAAATTTATTGGAATTGGAGATAAATATGAAGTGGAACAGATATACGATTAAGACAACAACTGAGGCAGTTGACCTCATAAGCTGCATGCTTGCAGAGCTTGGAATTGAGGGAATAGAAATTCAGGATAATGTACAGCTTACACAGGAAGAAGCAAAAACGATGTTTGTAGATTTCATTCCTGAACTTCCGCCGGATGACGGAACGGCAAAGGTTAATTTTTATATAGACGCCGATGAGGATGATAATACAATACTTGGAAAGGTTGAAGAAGGCCTTGAAGAGTTAAGAACTTTTGTAAATGTTGGTGATGCAACTGTAACAGAAAGCCAGACAGAAGATAAAGACTGGATAAACAACTGGAAACAGTACTGGCATACATTTACAATAGGAGACCTTTATATAAAGCCTACATGGGAACCTGTGACAGACGAGATGAAAGGACATCAGGTGCTTTCAATCGACCCGGGTACAGCGTTCGGAACAGGTTCACATGAGACAACAAGAATGGTAATATTACAGCTTCAGAAATATATAAAAGGCGGCGAGGAAGTCCTTGATGTAGGATGCGGAAGCGGTATTTTATCTGTTGTGGCATTAAAATACGGTGCAAATCATGCACTTGGAACAGACCTTGACCCTAATGCAATTATTGCTTCGGAAGAAAATGCACAGCAAAATGATATTGCACCGGAAAAGCTTGAAGTTATAGAGGGCAATATTATTGACGACAAGGCAGTGCAGGACAGATGCGGATATGAGTGTTATGATGTAGTATGTGCCAATATTCTTGCAGATGTGCTTGAACCTTTATCAGCAGAGATTACACAGCATATGAAGCCGGGAGCTTATTTTATAACATCAGGAATTATTGATACAAAAGAGCAGGAAGTGGCAGAGTGTTTCAAAAAGAATCCTGAGCTTGAGATAGTTGAGATAAATCACGACGGTGAGTGGGTTAATATAACAGCAAGGAAAAGAGGTATATAATGTATCATTTTTTTGCACAGCATGAAAATATCCATGATACTTATATTGATATTACAGGTGATGATGTCAATCACGTAAAAAATGTTTTAAGAATGAAAACGGGTGATGAACTTCTTATAAGCAGCGGAAGCAATGTAGACTATTATTGTCACATCAGTGAGATGACAGATGATAATATAAGAGCCGAAATAGACAGCATTGATGAAGAAGGCAGGGAATTGGGCATAAAGGTATGGCTGTTCCAGGGACTTCCCAAAGGCGATAAAATGGAGTTTATCATTCAGAAAATGACAGAGCTCGGAGTATACAGAATTGTTCCTGTTTCCATGAAACGCAGTGTTGTAAAGCTTGATAAGAAAAAAGCGGATTCGAAAGTAAAACGCTGGAATATGATTAGCGAGTCAGCTGCAAAGCAGAGTAAAAGAAGCATAATTCCGGAGATTATGCCTGTATGCACATTCAACGAGGCATTGGAAATGTCGCAGCAATTAGATGTTAAACTGCTTCCATATGAATGTGCCGATGGAATGGCAAAGACGAAAAAAATCATAGAAAACCTGAAAGGCAATGAAAGTATAGGAATATTTATTGGTCCTGAGGGCGGATATGATTTGGACGAGCTTTCAAAGGCAAAAGAAGAGGGCTGGGAAGAGATTACGCTTGGCAAGAGAATTCTTCGTACCGAAACGGCAGGAATGATGCTTATGTCAGTGCTTATGTATATGAATGAAAAATAAATTAATATAATATGCGAATGAGGTGAAAAAATGGAAGCATATCTGGATAATGCTGCAACGACGAGGGCTGCCGATGAGGTTGCAAAGGTCGTAACAGATATTATGCTTAATGATTATGGCAATCCTTCATCAAAACATTCAAAAGGTTTTGATGCGGAAAAGCAGGTTAAGCAGGCTGCACAGATTATAGCAAAAACACTTAAATGTGATGAAAAAGAGATTTTGTTCACATCTGGCGGAACAGAGTCAAACAATATGGCAATTATAGAAAGTGCCATTGCTAATAAAAGACGTGGAAATCATGTCATAGTTTCAAGCGTCGAACATTCTTCTGTAAAAGAACCGTTCAGATACCTTGAGGAAAATGGATTTAATGTGACATATCTTCCTGTTGATAACAGAGGGCTCGTATCTGTTGATGCTTTAAAAGAAGCACTTGACGAAGAGACAATACTTGTATCTGTAATGCTTGTAAATAATGAGATAGGAACAATTGAACCTGTTGAGAAAATTGGGAAAATAGTAAAAGATTACAATAAAGATATAATTTTCCATGTTGATGCAATACAGGCATATGGTAAAATGCGTATATATCCGAAGAAAATGAATATCGATCTCCTTTCTGTAAGTGGACATAAAATTCACGGTCCAAAGGGAACTGGATTTTTATTTATTAAAGATAAGACCAAAATAAAGCCGCTTATACTCGGAGGAGGACAGCAGCGTGCAATGCGTTCCGGCACAGAAAATGTTCCCGGAATAGCTGGACTTGGAAAGGCAGCAGAACTTATTTATACAAAAGATTTTGATGAAAAAGTCGATAAAATGTATGAATTAAGAGATTATTTTGTGTCAGAACTTGAAAAGCTTGATGGTGTGCATATAAATGGAATGGGAGGACGTGAAAGTGCACCGCATGTTGTCAGTGCGGGATTTGAAGGTGTACGTGCAGAAGTTCTTTTGCATGCACTGGAAGATAAAAATATATATGTATCATCAGGTTCGGCATGTTCATCAAACAAGCCGGGACTCAGTTCGACACTTGTCGCAATAGGAACAAAAAAAGAACTGCTTGATTCAACAATAAGATTCAGCTTCTGTTTTGAGACGACAAAAGAACAGCTTGATTATACTCTGGAGGCATTAAAAGAACTGCTTCCTGTGTTAAGAAAATATAAAAGAATGTAAATGGAGAGAAAAATGTACAAAGCTTTTTTGATTAAATATGGTGAGATAGGTGTTAAGGGAAAAAACAGATACCTTTTTGAAGATGCACTTGTGCGTCAGATAAGATATGCACTAAAAGAAGTAGATGGAGAATTTAACGTAACGAAAGAGAACGGAAGAATTTATGCAACAGCAGTTTCAGATTTTGATTATGATGAAGCGGTTGCAGCTTTAAAGAGAGTTTTTGGCATTATCGGAATCTGTCCGGTTGTCCAGATTGAAGATAACGGATTTGATGACCTTGCAAAACATGTTGTTGAATATTTTGATGCAACATATCCAGACAAAAATATTACATTTAAGGTAAATGCGAGAAGAGCACGCAAGAATTATCCTATGGATTCAATGGAGATAAATATGGAACTCGGCGGAAGACTTCTTGATGCATTTCCTGAGCTTAAAGTAGATGTTCACAAGCCTGAAGTTCTTTTACAGGTGGAGATAAGAAATAAAATAAATATTTATTCTGTCGAGATTCCAGGACCGGGAGGCATGCCTATCGGAACAGCCGGAAAGGCAATGCTTCTTTTATCGGGTGGTATCGACAGTCCTGTTGCAGGCTATATGATCGCAAAAAGAGGTGTCCAGATTGAAGCAACATATTTCCATGCACCTCCATATACAAGCGACAGGGCAAAGCAGAAAGTAGTTGACCTTGCTAAGCTTGTGTCAAGATATTCAGGTCCTATGGTACTTAATGTAGTTAATTTTACAGATATCCAGCTTGCAATTTATGAAAAGTGTCCGCATGATGAACTTACAATTATAATGAGAAGATATATGATGAGGATTGCAGAGGAACTTGGAAAGAAGAGCGGCTGCCTCGGACTTATTACAGGTGAGAGTATCGGTCAGGTTGCAAGCCAGACAATGCAGAGCCTTTACTGTACAAACGAAGTGTGTGAGATGCCTGTATTCCGTCCGGTTATCGGTTTTGATAAGCAGGAAATTATCGATTTATCTGAAAAAATCGGAACATATGAGACTTCAATCCAGCCATTTGAGGACTGCTGTACAATATTTGTAGCAAAGCATCCGGTTACAAAGCCAAATCTTAATATCATTAAAAATGATGAGAAACATCTCGATGACTGCATAGAAGAAATGTTAAAGACAGCAATTGATACAGTTGAAAGAATTGAAATTAAATAATATTAATAATAATATAAGAAAAGCGGCAGAGATTTTTCTCTGCCGCATATGTAACTAAAAATAATAATATACAGATTATTTGAAATTATACCATGTATGGTGCAAGAACTGCCAGTATAGTATCAATATCTGTATCAGCATGGATATTTAAGTCGATTGGTTTGGATAAATCAAGACTAAAGATACCCATGATAGACTTTGCATCAATTACATATCTTCCTGATACAAGGTCGAAGTCGACATCAAATTTTGTAATATCATTGACAAAAGATTTTACCTTGTCTATTGAGTTTAACGAAATTTTAACAGTTTTCATAATGCCCTCCTGAAATACATATTGTGATTATGAGAATTTATATCAGAATCACGTCTCTTTATTAAATATTATAAAGATTAAAAAAAACATGTCAACATAAATTATGTCGATAAGTAAGAAAAATTGGGAAAAAGATTATTTTAGTGTGTACGGACACAGGAATGGAGAAAGATGAACCGAACGGTTGCAATACACAGCCTTGGCTGTAAAGTTAATTCATATGAAGCAGAATCAATGGAACAGCTTTTAAAGCAGGCCGGATATACGATAGTGCCATTTGATGAGAATATAACGGCAGATATTTATATAATAAATACATGTTCTGTCACTAATATAGCTGACAGAAAATCAAGACAGATGCTTCATAAATCAAAAAAAATTAATCCTGATGCGATAGTTGTTGCAGCAGGATGTTATGTCAATGCAGATACAAAGAAAGCCGCTGAGGACAATGCTGTAGATATAGTCCTTGGTAACAACTGCAAAATTAATATAGTAGAAGCACTTGAAAATTATTATAAAGACAAGAATAATTCCGAGATGGTTGTTGATTTTAAAGAAAAGCAGGAATATGAGGAATTAAAGCTTGATGAAGTAAGTACACATACGAGAGCTTATATAAAGATACAGGACGGCTGTAACCAGTTCTGCTCATATTGCATAATTCCTTATACAAGAGGAAGAATAAGAAGCCGTGACATAGATGAAATTGAAGAAGAAGTGACTAAACTTGTGTCAAAAGGATTCAAGGAAGTTGTTCTTACAGGAATCCACCTTACATCATATGGTGTTGACAATAACAAAGGCTCACTTCTTGAAGTAATAATGCGGCTTGATAAAATAGAGGGATTGCAAAGAATAAGGCTTGGTTCACTTGAGCCACGCGTTATAACAGAAGAATTTGCAAAAACATTATCATCAAGCAAAAAAATATGTCCGCATTTTCATCTGTCGCTTCAGAGCGGCTGTGATACAGTTTTAAAACGTATGAATAGAAAATATACTACACAGGAATATTATGATAAATGCTGTATTTTAAGAAAGTATTTTAACAATCCGGCAATTACAACAGATGTTATAGTTGGATTTCCGCAGGAAACAGAAGAAGAATTTGAAGCAACGAAGGTATTTCTTGAGAAGGTGCATTTTTATGAAATGCATATATTCAAATATTCAAGAAGAAAAGGTACAGTTGCAGACCGCATGGAAGGTCAGGTTGATGAAAAGATAAAGACACAGCGTAGTGCAATTTTACTTGAACTTGAAAACAAAATGTCAAAAGAATACAGGCAGCAGCATATAGGTAAGACGGAAGAAGTGCTGATAGAAGAAATCGTATCAGAAAAAGGCAAAGACTATTTCATGGGATTTACACCTGATTATATACGTGTAAAAATTGCGTGTGATACGGCTTTGGATAATTCGGAATACATTAATACAATTAAGAAAGTTTACATGAAAGAACTTAGCGATGACGGCATCGTTGTGACAGGAATATTTGAATGTTAAAACTCATGTAAAAAATATTTTACGCAAAGAGGCAGAACCCTTTAAAACGGGGCATATGCCTCTTTTTTTATATTTAAACAGATTTTACATAACATTTACAGCTATTTAAGGAAAATATGATAGTAGATTTCACATAATTTTTTGTATATTAACATCGTTGAAAGAAACAAACTCAAAAAGAAAGACGAGGAAGCAATGATGAGAAAACAGAGTTTAAAAAAAGCAGCAGCACTTGCGATTAGCGTAATGTGCATGGCAGGAGTATTTACAGGATGTGGAAACAACAAGTCAAATACTTCATCAGGAGATAATGCAAATACAGATGCAAAACTTACAGGAAGCATTACAGCAGCAGGTTCATCTGCATTAAAGCCACTTGTGGATGATGCAGCAGATTTATTTAATGAAAAACATCCTGATGTAAATATTACAATTGATGCCGGTGGTTCTGGTGAAGGGCTTAAACAGGTTGCCGAGGGTACAGTTAATATCGGTAATTCAGATGTAGAAGCAGCAGAAAAGCTTGACGCTTCAAAGGCATCACAGCTTGTAGACCACAAGGTATGTGTTGTTACAATGGCACCTATCGTAAATAAAGATGTAACAGCAGGTGGTGTTAAGAACCTTACAAAGCAGCAGCTTACAGATATTTTCACAGGTAAGATTACAAACTGGAAAGAAGTCGGTGGTGCTGACGAATCAATAGTTCTTATAACACGTCCTGAGTCTTCAGGTACAAGAGCAACATTTAAGAAATATGCACTTGGCGGGGCAACAGAGGCTTCAAACAAGTCAATGGAAACAGATGATTCAGGTGTACTTCTTCAGAATGTTAAGACAACAAAGGGTGCAATCGGTTATGTAGCATTATCATATCTTACAAAGGATGCGGGCGTAGATACAGTATCACTTGATGGCGTAGCACCTACACTTGAAAATACATACAGCGGTAAATATCCTGTATGGACATATGAACATATGTATACAAAGGGAACACCAAATGAGACAACACAGAAGTTCCTTGATTACATAATGTCAGATGAATATGGCAAGAAAATGGAATCACTTGGATATGGTGTTTCATCAAAGATGCAGGTAAAAGAACACTAATCGTAAAATCCTTTAAACCCTCAAAAACATAAAAGTTATCGCGGCAGTCACAAGATTATAGTACAGACATGGAAATCGGCCTGTTGCCCGCGGAATATAATGCGGGCAGTAACTGCCCGCAAATTTTGGTAGTTAAATACGATTTTTGTGGAAGTGGAGAAAATTTATGAACAGTAAAAAAGGTATGTTTGCCAAAGAATACTTATGGCGTACAATTGTAACATTATGCGGATTATCCGTTATTGTCCTCACACTGGTAATAGGCGGATTCCTTGTATACAAAGGCTCAGGCACATTTTTTAAATTTCATCATACGATAGGAGAATTCTTATTTTCCCCTGATTGGGCACCTATAGATAATATGGAGGGCGGCGGAAGTGTAGGTACGCTTATATTTATTGTGGGCTCTCTTAGTACATGCGGACTCGCACTTCTTATTGCGACGCCGTTTGCTTTAGGCTCAGCCATATTTATGACAGAAATAGCACCTTCATTTGGTGAAAAATTTTATCGTCCTGTCATTCAGATTTTTGCCGGAATTCCGTCGGTTGTATACGGATGGGCTGGTCTTACTGTGCTTGTTCCTGCAATAAGAAATGTATTTCACAGACAGGTTGGACATTCGATTCTAGCTGCCGGACTTGTGCTGGCGATAATGATATTTCCTACGATAACAAGCGTTTCGGCTGATGCAATTCGTTCAGTTCCGAAAGATTACAGAATGGGTGCATATGGAATGGGTTCAACACGCTGGCAGACAATATATAAAATAGTCCTTCCGGCTTCAGCTTCGGGAATTTTTTCAGCAATTATTCTTGGACTTGCAAGGGCGTTTGGTGAGGCACTTGCTGTTGCTATGGTAATAGGACAGACAACAGCACTTCCTACAAGTATATTTTCTACGACAAAATCACTTACAACAGAAATTACTGCACAGATGGGTAATGCCATGGAGGGCGGTGAAACAAAGACAGCACTCTGGACACTTGCTCTGCTTCTGTTTTTGATTTCGCTTCTGTTTATCTTCCTGATACATTATTTTTCGCGTAAAAAGCCGGAAACATCAGGTAAACATACAAAAAAAGCTGTAAAGGGAGGTATGTAAAATGAATAGAATAAAACGTGCAAAAACGGCTGATAGATTTATGACAATAATATTTTATTGCATAGCAGTATTTTTTTTCATGCTTCTTGCAGCCTTTGCGGGATATGTAATAATCAAGGGCTTTGCCGGTGCAGATGCATCAATGTTTAAATTTTCGAGACGCGGAAGCATAGGAAATCAGTTGTTTAATACAATTTATCTCGTTTTTTTATCATTGCTTATAACAGTTCCTATTGGTACGTTTGCAGGAATCTATCTTGCAAAATATGCCAAGGGTGGAATAATAACAAAATTTATAAGAATATGTATTGAAACACTTTCATCTCTTCCGTCAATTGTAGTCGGACTTTTTGGTTATCTTATATTTCTTGTAATAATGGGAATGGATAAGAGTCTTATGGCTGGTGCTTTATCAGTTTCAATTCTCACACTGCCGCTTATTACAACAACAACGGAGGACGCGGTAAAAGGTCTTCCAAAGGGGTATTTTGAGGCGGGCATGGGACTTGGCTCAACACGCTGGCAGGCAATATTTCATGTACTTCTGCCTGCATGTCTGCCACGAATAATGACAGGTATAATTCTTGCAGCCGGACGAGGCTTTGGCGAAGCAGCCGTACTTTTGTATACAACTGGTTCGGGAACAAACATAAGATGGTCTAACTGGGATATTGCATCTTCTACATGTCCGCTTAATCCGTTTCGTTCTGCTGAGACACTTTCGTTGCAGATATGGGATTTACAGGTCAACGGACAGGATCAGGCACTTGCAAATCTTGCATCTGCAGTTCTTCTTATTCTGGTGCTTGCATTCAGTATCGGTGCAAATGTACTTAGCAACAGAATTAATAAGAAAAATTCAGGTGAAAAGGCCTGAAAAAATAGTTTACAAAATATGCCACAAAAACAGTAAAGAGGTAAAAGTATATGGGAAAACCGGTTAAAAACGAAGAAAATTATAAGTTTGAGATAAATAATCTTAATTTGCATTATGGAGATTTTCATGCACTAAAGAATATCAACATGAATATAGAAAAAAATCAGATTACTGCATTTATCGGTCCTTCAGGCTGCGGAAAATCGACATTTTTAAAGACATTAAACAGAATGAATGACCTTGTTGACGGTGTAAAAATAGATGGAAACGTATATCTTGACGGAAAAGATATATTTGCCGATATGGATGCAATAAATTTAAGACATCGTGTCGGAATGGTATTTCAGCAGCCAAATCCTTTTCCAAAGAGCATATATGACAATATTGCCTATGGTCCGAGACTTTTTGGCGTAAAGAAAAAATCTGAACTTGATATCATAGTTGAAAAGTCTCTTAAACAGGCTGCAATATGGGACGAGGTAAAGGACAGACTGAAAAAATCAGCTCTTGGTCTTTCGGGAGGACAGCAGCAGAGACTCTGTATTGCGAGAACGCTTGCTGTAGAACCGGAAGTAATTCTTATGGATGAACCGACGTCAGCACTTGATCCGATTTCAACATCAAGAATAGAAGACCTTGCTGTGGAACTTAAAAATAATTATACAATAATTATGGTCACACATAACATGCAGCAGGCTGCACGAATTTCAGATAACACAGCATTTTTCCTTCTTGGAGAAATGATTGAGTACGGAAAAACAGAACAGTTATTCTCTATGCCTGCCAATAAGAAGACAGAAGACTATATAACAGGTAGATTTGGCTGATAATAACAATTGGGAAAAGGAGAAAATCATGAGAGATAAATTCCAGAAAGAACTCGAAGAGCTTAATGAAGAAATTATTGAAATGGGTAAAATGATTGTATATGATATACAAAATGCTGTAAAAGCATTAGTTACACAGGATATAAATCTGGCAAAAGAAGCAATTCAATATGACTCATCAATAGACAGACAGGAAAGAAACATCGAACATCTTTGCCTGAAGCTTCTTCTTGAGCAGCAGCCGGTGGCAGGAGATTTAAGAATCATATCATCGGCTTTAAAAATGATAACAGACATGGAAAGAATAGGTGACCATGCAGCTGATATATCGGAACTTACAATACTTATGGCAAAAGAATCATATATAAAGCATCTTGAACATATACAGCTTATGGCTGAAATATCAATGACTATGCTTTCAGAAAGTCTTGACGCATATGTCGAAAAAGACTTAAAAAAAGCGGAAGCGGTAATAAAACGTGATGATGAGGTTGATGATTTATTTGACAAAGTAAAGAATGAACTTATAAATATTATCCATGAAAATGAAAATGATGGCGAACAGGCAGCAAATCTTCTTATGGCAGCCAAATATATGGAAAGAATCGGCGACCATGCAACAAACATATCTGAGTGGGTAATATTTTCAATAACAGGAAAACACGAAGAAGAGCAGTAAGAATGTAAGTGGTAAACGGTAAATAATAAATAGTAAATAACAAACAGTAAAAGTGCTGACATATGTAAGAAACAATAGATTCTGAATGTGGCGGCACTTTTTAATATGTTGTTGGAAACCGTTAAAAGCAGTAAATATAAGGCTTTGAACTGTTATAAAATATAAAAATGAAATAAATGCAGAAAAAAGTCAAAAAAAGTTAAAAAAAATCAAAAAAAGGTGTTGACATATATAACC
>OIWL01001162.1_pt1 | contig 29982 bp, 19 predicted proteins | sample 1587561 | NCBI WGS metagenome assembly OIWL01 (sample SAMEA3888903, study PRJEB22519) | human gut metagenome | biome: human gut; feature: human-associated habitat; material: faeces | place: Denmark | collected 2010 | reverse complement strand
TTCCATAAATACCACGCCGCCGAATTTATAATGCGCTGGCGACTTCTGGGCGCACGCAGTTCTCTAACGTAGACTCCCTTGGAGGAAATGTGTTCGGTGTTCTGCTTGACTATGGCCAGAACCTTGATGTTGTAAATCTCTTTGAGAGCGATTTCTACAAGGATTATTGTGCAAGACTGTATGACTACAATCAGAAAGGCTATATCAGTGCCGATGCATCGACCGATACAACAGCAGTCGGAGAGCTTGTAAAAGCCGGAACTCTGATGAGCTATACCACAGGCGGAAAGCCTGGCATCAAAGCGCAGGAGACTACACTGACCGGTCGCGATATGACCATCTTCCAGACACTGGATGACTATATCAGTTCCACATCTGTGGCTAGTATGCCTTGGACCATTCCGATCTCTGCACAGCATAAAGAAGCAGCCATGAAATTCCTGAATGAGTGCTACACAAATGCCGATATCGCAAACCTTCTGGCATGGGGCATCGAGGGAACACATTATAAAATTGGCGATGACGGACTTGCTACTTATGCAGACGGTGTAGATGCATCCAACTCCGGATGGAATCATTCCATGGGATGGATGATGCCGAACCAGTTCCTGACCCATGTATGGGAAGGAAATGATCCGGATCTGTGGACAGAGATGAAAGAGTTTAACACCAATGCAAAGGTTTCCAAAGCAAGCGGTTTCTCCTTTGACAGCACAAATGTGGCAAACGAGCTCACAGCAGTACAGAACGTATACAACGAGTATCAGACCAGCGTAGAGTACGGCTTTGTAGACCCGGAGACCGGAATTGCCGAAATGAATGATAAGATGATGACTGCAGGCCTCCAGAAGATTATCGACGAGAAAAAGGCACAGCTTGCAGCGTGGCAGGAAGCAAACAAATAAAGTTTAAGAATTTAGATCAAAAAATGACTGCGCCGTCCCAAAAACAGGACGGCGCAGGTTGTAAGAAGAGAAAAATCTGTCAAAACCGGAACGCTTTGGGACCGGCTGCGGATAAGAAAAAAGGAGAAGGAAAAACATGGCAAGAGTGAAAAGTCAGAAGAGCCAGAAAAGACGAAAAACATTTGTACGTTTTCTGCCGATCTATATTCTGATGCTGCCGGGTCTCATTTATCTGTTTATCAACAATTACATGCCTCTGCCGGGTCTTGTGATTGCATTCAAACAGTACAATGCCGGAAAAGGCATCTACGGAAGTCCATGGGTAGGACTGAAAAACTTTGAATATCTGTTTACGACAAGCGATGCCTTTGTTATTACACGAAATACCATTCTCTACAATGTGGCATTTATCGTAATCAACACAACACTGGCAATCGCAGTAGCTATTATCTTAAGTGAGCTGGAAGGAAAACGGAAAAAAGTTTACCAGAGCGCCATCCTTCTTCCGAACCTCCTCTCCACCGTTATCATCGGATATCTTGTTTTTGCATTCTTCAGTGTAGAAAACGGATTCATTAACAACACGATTTTAAAGGCGCTGGGAAAAGATCCGGTTTCCTGGTATTCGGAACCGAAATACTGGCCGTTTATCCTGGTTTTTGTCAGTGCATGGAAGTCGGTTGGCTACAACTGTATTGTGTATCTGGCAACACTGATGGGATTTGATAAATCCTTCTATGAGTCAGCCAAGATCGATGGTGCAACGAGATGGCAGCAGATCAAATATATTACCCTGCCGCTTCTGCGTCCGACCATTATCATGCTGACCATGATGGCAATCGGAAGAATTTTCTACTCTGACTTCGGTCTCTTTTACCAGGTGCCGATGAACCAGGGAGCTCTGTATTCCACAACAAACACAATTGATACCTACGTATATCGCGGACTGCTTCAGATGGGCAATGTTTCGATGTCTGCCGCAGCCGGTGTTTACCAGTCGATCGTAGGATTTATTCTGGTGCTTGGCGCCAACCTGCTGGTACGTAAAATTGACCGCGACAGCGCGCTGATCTAGGAGGAACGGTATGAAAACAAGAGAAGATAAAATTTATAGCTTTTTCGGCCATCTGATCATGACAATCCTGACACTGCTCGCGATCATTCCGATTCTGTTGATGTTCATTTCCTCATTGACTGACAATGCAACTCTGTTACAGAATGGATACTCTTTTCTGCCGGAAAAGTGGAGTACCTATGCTTATGAGTGGGTATTCACATCCAGCAGTTCCATGGTAATCAAAGCCTACGGAATGTCCTTTATCCTGACCGCAACCGGCGTTGTCTGCAGCCTTGCCCTGACAACCTGTCTGGCCTATGGTCTTTCGAAAAAAGGTCTGCCGGGACGCAATGTCCTGACCTTTCTGGTGTTCTTTACCATGCTGTTCAACGGAGGCCTTGTACCGACTTATATCAATTACACGACCGTATTCCATGTGAAAGATACGTTCTTCGGGCTGCTGGTTCCGTCTCTGATGATGAGCGCATTCAACGTTCTCCTGATGAAGAGCTACTTTGTCACCGGTGTGCCGGATGAAATTCTTGAGGCTGCCTATATTGACGGTGCAAACGAATTCCAGACTATGTGGAAGATCGCCATTCCGCTGTCCAAACCGATTATTACCACCGTTGCCATGTTCTCCGGTATCGCTTACTGGAATGACTGGAACAATGGTTATATCTATCTGACAAAGAGAACGGATCTCTACAGTATCCAGAACCTGCTGAACCGTCTGATGCAGAATATTCAGGCGCTGACGCAGAACGCCAACAACATGGCGCAGGCAGGCGAAGGCCTCTCCCAGATCCCATCCGGAACGGTTCGTATGGCGATGGCAGCACTTGGTATTCTGCCGATCATGATCATTTATCCGTTCATCCAGAAAAACTTTGTAAAAGGTATTACCCTTGGCGGCGTGAAGGGCTGATAAAAAAGTAAGTGAATCCAAAAAATCCGGCTTTCCGATATGCAAAAGGAAGGCCGGATTTTTTTAATTTCTAAACTGCCGTGGTGTCATGCCCGTCGATTTTTTAAACTGGCGGGAGAAGTACGAAATATTCTGGAAGCCGCAGGTGATGGCAATGTCGCGGATGCTCATTTCGCCCTTTGCGAGAAGCTCCTTGGAGCGAGCAATCCGGCGGTCGATGATGTAGTTGATGAGAGAACTTCCCGTGTCTTTTTTGAAGAGATGGGACAGATAATCGGCGTTCAGATACACCATGGCCGCAAGCGTATCGCGATCCAGCTCGTCGGAGAGGTGCGATTCGATATATGCCTTCACGGTGGCAACAGCCGTGTCCTGGGAAGCGGCTGCCTGACGGCTTTGTGTGAACAGCAGAAGACTGTTGGAAATCCATTCTCGTAAAGCACCAAACGAGGAGAAGGTCTGCTCCGGGGAAGCAACGGTAATCTGGCGGCGGAAGGCTTCGTCTTCGCTGCCCGGATGATCCATCTGGCGAAACAGCAGCTGCAGGAACTGATAGTAAAAGCCGGTCAGAAATTCCCGTGTAGCAGTGCCGGAGCTTTTCGTCTGATTTAAGAAAGCGAAAACCTCAATCTGAAGCTGTTCCGTTCTTCCGGATGTGAGAAGATCGGACCAGCGGTCAGATGGAATCGGCTGAAAAGGCGTCTGAACAGGAGCTTCGGTTTCAGCGGCAAGATCGAAAACGTGATTTTCGTAGGTGACGTTCTTTCCGGCGAAGGCTTTCATGGAAAGAAAAGCTTTTCGCAGGTCTTCCGGGAGACAGACCTTCTGATCAACGAAAAAGTTGATCGAGAACGGAAAGTGTGTCACAAAGTCGGTCAGGGCCTGACGGCATCGGCCAATCACGGCGTCCCGAGAGTGTGTGGAGGCCGGGAGAAGCAGAAGATAAAAACCATCAAGCACACGGATCGTCAGCGGCAGCTCGCCGGGTTCAAAAAAATATTCCCGGGCAATATTTTTTAAGGCAAATTCATACAGGGTACGGTTGTCGGTCGGAGAAAAGGAGTTCGTCTGTCCGGTCTGGATCAGAAGCGGACAGAAGGGCTGATGAATCAGTTCGACATTCAGACGGCGATAGCGGATTTCATCCATCACTTCGGAAGGAGCAGAGGAAATACTGCCATTTAGTAGGTCGAGGAAGAACTGCTCTGCAAGCGGGAGCTCACTTTCCTTCCAGTAATTGGCATGAAGGGTGTTGACGCGGTCCTTCTGCTGCTTTTCACATTGCGCACAGGCTTTGTCAAGGGCTTCCAGAAGGGCATGGTCATCCAGCGGCTTCAACAGATAGTCACTGCTGGAAAGCTTCATGGCGCGGGAAATATATTCAAATTTTGCATAGGCGGTCAGAAAAATACAGACCGTTTCGTAGTGTGCCTGACGGATCTGGTCCAGCAGTTCGAGGCCGGAACCGCCGGGCATCTCGCTATCACAAATCATCAGGTCAATCGGATGCGCGGAAAAGATTTCCAATGCCTGCGTCATATTGTAGGCACAGAAAATCTCAAAAAAGTCCGGCCGCAGTGTGCGGATTTTGTTGGAAATGCTTTCAACGGTATAATATTCATCGTCTACGATTAACAGGTTCATGATAACCTCCCAAAATATATTTTTTTACCGTTCCGGTTATCCGTCGATGCGGAAAAAGGGAACGTAAGGAAAATCAATGGTAATCTGAGCGCCTGCGCCGGAACGGTTGCAGAAAGTAAAAGCCGCGTCGGGAAAAATCTGGCGGAGGCGGAGTACAACGTTTGTGATGCCGATGTGTTCCTGCTCGGAATTTACATAGGTATCAAGATTTTGCAGCACGGCAAGCATATTCTCCGAAAAACCGCGTCCGGTATCCCAGATACAGATATGAAGGCGGGTGCACTGATTTTTTTCTCTGGCGGTGACGTCGATATGTATGTCCAGAACTTTCCCCATAACGACCTCATATTTGACCGTGTTTTCCACAAAGTTCAGAAGCATCAGCGGCACAACCGTTGCATTGTGCAGCGATTCCTCGCAGGAAGGGAGCAGGCGCAGCGCGCCGGGATAGCGGATGGAGGAAAGCTCCACGTAGTTTTTTACAAGCTTCAGCTCTTCTAAAAGCGAAACGGTCTGACCGGAGGAAAGCGTATAGCGCAGATGCACACTCAGGTTCTGAAGCATCTGCCGTGCCAGGTCCGCGTGGTTATTTTCAGTCAGCTGATAAATGGTGTTCAGGCAGTTGATCATAAAATGCGGTGTGATCTGCTGCTTCAGGTAAAGCGCCTCCAGCTTCTGACGGGAGAGCTGTTTTTCGTAATTCTCAATTTTCAGATCATCGATCTCCTCGACCATATCGTTGAAAGCGGTCGTCATTTCCCGGAATTCATCGAGCATAGCGTCGTCGGGGATACGCACCTTGAGATCTCCGCCGCGGAGCTGCTCCAGCGCATGCGTCAGCATGTGAACCGGGTGAAGAACCCAGCGGTACAGGGAGGCAGACAGAAGCAGCCAGACTACGAACAGACCGAGCGAAACAATAAAGGCAATGATATAAAAGTTTGTCTGATATTTGGTATATTCCGAATCCTTCAGAAGCAGGGTCAGCGACAGCGGTGTTTCCTTCAGTTCATGTGAAACCGCCATCCAGGAGGTTCCGTCGATTTCGTAGGAAGGATACCGTCGCCATTTCAAGCGGGGAGCCTCCAGGCGGACATCGTTTGACGGGGTGCGCAGAAGAAGAGAACCATCGGAAAAATACAGAAGGCTGTCCTGCGTTTTTGTATCGACCAGAGTGCCGAGGAGTGTATCCGTGGAAATGTACGCGCCGAGCAGATATCCGTTTAGGTTCAGGATACGGACAAGGTAATATTTCCCGTTGATTTCGTTGAGATTCCATACAGAGGACGGAGCCTCTGTATTGGCGATTCCGCGGATATAGTTCCAGAGGAGCGGTGGCGGGTTGCTGGTCTGGTCGTAGAGAACGAGGGCATCTGTGGCTTCCTGATAACAGAAAAAGCCGTCTACGGTATAGTTCGGTGCTGCGTTTTCAAAGCTTTTTTTGATTCGGTTTAATGTGGTATACCAGCTGGTTGTCTGTGGTTCCGCTGCGCGGAGCGAAAGGAGATCGGTATCATTCAAAGCAAAAACATAGAGATAGGTTTCGGGGCGGGAAAGGTTTTCATCCAGGCTTTTCTGGTACAGAACCAGTGTATTTTCCGAGTTCTCATGGATCCGCTCCAGCATCAGACCGAAAGCGGCTGTGTTGTTGTACACGACAAGCGCGCAAAAAAAGACGATCATGACTGCAAGCAGAACAAAAATACGAAAACCAAGTGAGTGTATGGAAATTTTGGAAAACCGTTTTTTCAAAGAAACATCTCCTCTCCGATACATGTTAGATACATGCTGAATTTTGAGCCAGATAAGAAGAAAAGGCCGGAACTGTTCAGCAAAAGATCCGGCAGACTCTATGGGAAAGTTTACAATAAAAGTGAAAAAACGTCAATAAATACAAGGAAAAAAGAAACGGATACCGGCAAAAGTAATAAAAAAATAACTGAATTATTGTTTAAAAATTAAATTTAAAAAGATTGACTATTCAAAATGTATTTAGTAAAATTAAATTATCACAATACGAAGCGATACTTATTTCAGAAAGGTGGAACGTATGTTACAGTCTTATACCGAACATGTAAAACGATATGGAATCGCAGAGCTGGTTTTCCAGGGACCGTCCGAGGGAAATCCATTTGCGGAGCAGTGGGTGAAAGGAACGATGGCAGGTCAGGCAGAGGAAAAGCATGCCGAGGGCTTTTATGACGGAAACGGCGTATACAAGCTTCGCTTTATGCCATCCGGCGAAGGAACGTATGAGATCACCGCAGCAACAAGCTGGGGCGATGAGGCGAAAGTGACGGTGGAGGTCGGTGCAGCTGATGAAGGCTGTCACGGTCCGGTCCGTGTGGCAAACACCTATCATTTTGCTTACGATGACGGAAAGGAATACTACCCGTGCGGTACGACCTGTTATGTGTGGGAGCTGCAGAGTAAGGAGACACAGGAGAAAACGTATGAGAGTCTTGCGTCCTCTCCGTTTAACAAGATCCGTTTCTGTGTTTTTCCGAAACACTATGTCTACAATTTAAAAGAGCCGGCACAGTATCCGTTTGAAATTCGTGAAAATTCTCCATGGTCTCCGTCTGATTTTGAGACAGAAAAGCTGGAAAAAGCGCCGCGCAATATGTTCGGCGGCATTGATGCCATGATTGAAAACCCGGATGAAGTATGGGATTATACTCGTCCGAATCCTTCTTATTTTGAACATATTGAAAACACGATCGCACGCCTTGGCACCATGGGAATCCAGGCAGATCTGATTTTGTTCCATCCGTACGACCGCTGGGGCTATTCCCGCATGAATCTGGAACAGCAGAACTTTTATTTAAGATACGTTGTCAACCGTTTCAGCGCATACCACAATGTATGGTGGGCTATGGCAAATGAATTTGACCTGTTCCGCTGGAAACCGGTATCCGAGTGGGAATCCAATGCCGAAACCGTTTGCCGTCAGGATCCGTACCGCCATCTGCGCTCCATTCACAACTGTATGACCATGTACGATCATTCCAGGGGATGGATCACGCACTGCAGTCTGCAGAGAATCGATCTGTACCGCACCGCAGAAAATGTGGAAATCTGGCGCCCGCAGTATGGAAAACCGTGCGTGCTCGATGAAATTGCATATGAAGGAAATCTTCCGTTCGGCTGGGGCAATATCAGCGGCGAGGAGATGACACGCCGGTTCTGGGAGGCATACACCAGAGGCGGATATGGACAGCACGGAGAGACGTATGAAAATGAAAACGGTGTGATCTGGTGGTCACACGGCGGAGAGCTGAAGGGCAGCAGTCCGGCGCGGATCCAGTTCCTGCTGGATATCATGAAAGAAAACGGGGGCTATATGGAGCCGCTTCCGGCATTCTTTGATGAGACCTGCTGCACAAACAGCGCAAGCCATCCGAGAAAAGACTGCGTGATGTACTATTACGGTGCCAACCGCCCATGCCGCCGCCCGTTCCACATGCCGGAAGGCCAGGAGTTCGATGTGGAAGTCATCGACACCTGGAACATGACCATCACCCCGGCAGGCCGCCACAGCGGAGAATTCACGATCGACATGCCGTCAAGACCGTATATGGCGGTGAGACTGGTGAAAGTGAAATAAAAATGTGGGAGAGGAATCTTGAAATTCGATTCTGCATATGATATAGTATGTGTAGCTGATAAGAGAAATAAGTGACATGTGTTCACAAAGCGAACCCCCAGCAGCGGCAACTGCTGGGGGTTCTTCCCTTTTTACGGAAGGGCATCCGCCTGGGCTAATTGTCGCCATGTTTTCCGTCTAGCCACTTGCAGATATAGTAGCTGATTACACCTGCTACAACGGAAACGATAAGAGAAATAAGTATAGACATGCGCTCACCCCCTTCCTGTTGCCAGTTTGGGAGGCGACAACAAAATAAGTATAACATGGTATAGGAAGAAACGGTTTGAAAAAATAGAACGCATATTTTGATGAAGTTGCACAAATATGAAAAAAGTCTATTTTGATCTTGACAACTCGCCTCACATATGCTATCATACCACCTGTATCACGCCGAAGACAGCAGGTGCCGCAAGGCGTAAGTTTCAAACGCCTGCCGAGGAGAAGTTACACAAGGTTCATGTTATGGAATTTTGAGATCTCTTCGCCAATCTTCGCGAAGAGCTTTTTTTATACTTCCAAAGCGTAGGTACGAAATACTACAAGGAGGTGCAATCATGGCAATCAATGCAAAAATCGATCTGAAGAAGCCGGTCCTGGAAGAGATCAGCGCACAGGTAGAAGGCGCACAGTGCGTGCTGCTGGTAAACTACAGCGGATTAACCGTTGCTCAGGATACTCAGCTGCGTAAAGAGTTAAGAGAAGCAGGCGTTCATTACAAAGTATACAAAAATACAATGATGAAACGTGCATTCGCTGGTACTGCTTTCGAGTCTCTTACCAAAGACCTGGATGGCACAAACGCTATCGCAATCAGCAAGGACGATGCAACAGCTCCGGCAAGAATCATCGCTAAATTTGCAAAAACCGCTCCGAAGCTGGAGATGGTTTCTGGTGTTGTAGAAGGAAACTACTACGACAAAGCTGGAATGGAAGCACTGGCAAACGTTCCGTCAAGAGAAGAACTTCTTGGCAAACTGCTTGGAAGCATCCAGTCCCCGATCGCAAACCTGGCTCGCGTCCTCAACCAGATCGCAGAGTCCAAAGGCGGCGCAGCAGAGGCCTAAGCCTCAAGCGGGCAGCGTGAAATACGCAGCCTGAGAACATTATTCAGAAAATATCCAAGGAGGAAAATAAAATGGCAAAGTTAACAACCGCAGAGTTTATTGACGCTATCAAAGAGTTATCTGTATTAGAGTTAAACGATCTTGTAAAAGCATGTGAGGAAGAGTTCGGCGTATCCGCAGCAGCAGGCGTTGTAGTTGCAGCAGCAGCAGGCGATGCAGCAGCAGCTGAGGAGAAAGACGAGTTCGACGTAGAGCTGACAGAGGTTGGCCCGAACAAAGTTAAAGTTATCAAAGTTGTACGTGAAGCTACAGGACTTGGCCTGAAAGAAGCTAAAGAAGTAGTTGACGGTGCTCCGAAAGTCCTCAAAGAGGGTGCTTCCAAAGCAGAAGCTGAAGAGCTCAAAACTAAACTTGAGGCTGAAGGCGCTAAAGTTACTCTTAAATAATTTAAGCGTAAATCAGAATCTATGGACGCACGGCGGGATTTCCTGCCGTGCGTTTTTTGAACTGAGTCCATACTTTGTGGCAATAAAGTTAAAAATTGCCGGAAGGTATGGTGATGCCATGTGGTATCAAAATGTAATTGCGACCGTGGAGATAAAATTGAGAATGTGATCTATTCATACAAGACATTTACGGAGGAGTATAAGGGCTAAATATCCTCATGACAGAAAGACTCCGAGAGTACAGAAAGAGAAAACGGGAGGAACGAAAAATGCAGGTACATTCCGTTCTGGAATCTTTACAGCAGGGAATCCTGATCTGCGATCAGCACAGCAGGATTGTGTTCTTCAATCAAGTCTACAGCGATTTCATCGGCGTTCCGCTTGAAACCGCGAAAGGTCATAAAATCACGGATTACCGCAAATCTGCCATTGCTCCGGAAGTCATTTGGAGCGGCATCCCGGTCGAGGGAATGGTGCGGAGAGAGGGAACGCAGGAATACTTTGCAAGTGTTTATCCGATCTGGGAAGAGCATCAGATCCGCGGAAGCATCTCAATTGTGACGAGTCTCGTACAGTTTGAAAAACGGGAATCAGAGGCTCACATGACGCTGGAAGAGCGGGTGCGCCGCTTTGAACGGCAGGAGATCCAAAATACGTTGTTGCTGTACGGACGGGATATGGAGGGGAAGCAAAAAGCGGCAAAGGAACTCGGAATTTCGCTGGCAACGTTATACAATAAAATCAAAGAATAAGACAGAAGGAGAATGAAATGCCGGAATTTCTGCAGCTTTGGGGCTTTGTGGTATTTTCTGTCTTTGCTGTAACAGAACTCACATAAAAGAGGGATCATGATTTCTAAAATTTTAGAAATTACGATCCCTTTTGTAGTATCTGCCCGGATATCGCATTACAATGATCTCAGATCAAAGAAAGCGAGGCCATAGAACATGAAAAAAATCAGAATCGGAAGCGGAGCAGGCTATGCGGGAGACCGCATTGAGCCGGCAGTGGAGCTGATGGAAAAAGGAAATCTGGACTACATTATTTTCGAGTGTCTGGCGGAACGCACCGTTGCGATCGGGCAGCAGGACAAAGAGAAAGATCCGTCGAAGGGATACAACCAGCTACTCGACTACCGAATGGAAAAAATTCTCCCGCTGATGGCGAAAAACAAAGTAAAAGTTATTACCAATATGGGAGCTGCCAACCCGGTATCTGCTGCAGAACGGACGTGTGAAATTGCCAGAAAACTGGGTGTCAGTGGATTGAAGATTGCCTGTGTGACCGGCGATGATATTACAGACGAACTGGATAAGTATGAAAATGAAAAAGTGCTGGAGGATGGCACGCTGTTAAAAAAGAAAAAAGATGTTCTGATTTCTGCGAACGTCTATATGGGTGCGGAGGGCATCACAAAAGCGTTGGAAGAGGGTGCCAATCTTGTCATTACCGGTCGCGTTTCCGATCCTGCACTGACGATCGGACCGCTGGTATATGAGTTCGGATGGAACATTGACGACAACCCGGATCAGATGGGACAGGCGGTTCTGGCAGGCCATCTGCTGGAGTGTGCCGGACAGGTGACAGGCGGCTATTTTGCGGATCCGGGCTACAAGGATGTGCCGGATCTGTGGAAACTTGGATTCCCGCTCATTGAGATCGACGAGACAGGCGCATTTACCGTGACAAAAGTCGAGGGAAGTGGCGGACTGGTGAGTGTGGATACCTGTAAAGAGCAGATGATCTACGAAATCCACAACCCCAAGGCTTACCTGACCCCGGATGCAACAGCGGACTTTTCAAAGGTGACGTTCCGGCAGATCGGGGAAAACCAGGTTCGCGCCGAGCATGCGACAACGCATGGAAGACCGGAAACTTTGAAAGTGAGTGTCGGCTACAAGGACTGCTTCATCGGTGAGGGTGAAATTTCCTACGGCGGAAGCAACTGTATGGCACGGGCGGAGCTGGCGGCGGAGATTCTGGAGAAGCGGATTGAACTGACAGGCATCGAGCTGGAAGAGTACCGTACTGATTTTATCGGATGCAATTCCCTGTATCGTGATGCAATTTCCAAGGAGATCGGAAGTGGAACTCCGTGTGAAGTGCGTCTCCGCGCCGCAGGCAGAACGAAAGACCGGAAAAATGCCGTTCTGCTGGCAAACGAGGTGGAGGCTCTCTATACCAACGGTCCCGCAGGAGGCGGCGGAGCGGTGAAACGGGTGTCCGAGATTGTCTCGGTCTGCTCAATTTTTGTGCCGCGCGATGCAGTAGAAGCAAAAGTTACATTCCGGGAGGTATAAGGCGATGAAATTAAAAGAGATTGCACATGCAAGAACAGGCGATAAAGGCGAGATCTCCAATATTTCGGTGATCCCATATGATGAGAACAATTATGAAATGCTGAAAGAAAAAGTAACAGAAGCACGCGTAGCAGAATACTTCCGCGAAATCTGTCACGGAAAAGTAACCCGCTACGAACTGGACGGAATCCATGCGCTGAACTTTGTCCTCGACAAGACACTCGGCGGCGGTGTCACAAGATCGCTGGCGCTGGACAAACATGGAAAGACACTCGGCATGGCACTGCTGGAAATGGAGGTTTAGGGCAATGGCAGAAGATTTTATGGCGGCAGTGGTAAAACGCGTGGAGGAACAGTTTGCGAAAAGCGGCGTTTCCGAAAGCTGTGCAGCATTTGAAAGAAAAGACAGCCAGATCGAGATGCGCGATGGTGTGAAGCTGCATACAATCTATTATTTTCCAAGGGAAGGCGGATCAGGAGAAAACAAGAAATATCCCGTCATCCTGACTCGTACCTGCTATCCGGGCAACGACCGTATTCACCGTGCCTACGGTGAGGGACTGGCGCGCAGAGGCTATGTGTATGTCTACCAGTATTGCCGCGGCAGAGAGCAGTCGGAAGGAAAATGGGAGCCAAACATCAATGAGCGAAACGATGGCATTGACACCATGGATTACCTTGTGGAGCAGCCATGGTGCGAAATCTTAGGCTACTGGGGCCATTCCTACACAAGCATGACCGGCTGGGCGTTCGCTGATGCCGCGGAGGGGAAAGTTGCCGCAATGTTTCTGGAGGACTATGGAACGGACCGTTTTGTATCAGCCTACGAGAAGGGCTGCTTCCGCCACGATATCCTGACCGCATGGTCGATGGAAAATGCGGAAAAACCAGTGAATGCTGACTATCGTGAAAGCTGCCGTTATCTGCCGCAGATTGAAGTGGACGAGGCGCTGTGGGGACAGCGTGTTCCGTCCTACCGCGAATACATCACAAGCCCGAGCCCGGATGCGGCACTCTGGCAGACGGGCTGGTGGAAACAGTTGCGGGAAATTCCATCAAAAACGAAGGTTCCGATTTATCTTTTAAGCGGCTGGTACGATCATCACCACGGCAGCAGTATGAAAACGTGGGAGCGGCTGAACGAGGAGACGAAACAGCACAGCTGGCTGGAAATCGGTGCATGGAACCACTTTTTCCAGATTTGTCTTGAAGATAAAGAGGTGCTGCACCCGCAGAATGAAGAAATTCCAAAGATGCTGGAATGGTTTGAGCTGACGCTGAAACAAAAAGAAATCCCAACACAGCGGATCCGTGCCTATGAGATCGGCGCAGACCGGTGGATTGACATCGTGTCCGACGGACTGGGAGAAAAAGGAACTGCGGGAAGCATGACGCTGTATCTGGATGAGAAAACACTGCGGACAGACACGCCGGAACAGGAAAAAACGAGAAACTACACGTTTGACCCGGCCACTCCCGTCGAGAGCATCGGAGGAGAAGCCCTTCTGCATACGATGCCGCAGATCGGCAGTCATCTCCAGCCGGAACCGGACTATCGTGAGGATGTCCTGAGTTTTGTATCAGAACCGCTGGAAGAAACTTTCACGCTGAACGGAAAAGCTTCCGTCCGTCTGTTCGTGGAAAGTGATTGCGAGGATACGGCATTCACCGCTAAAATCATGGAGGTAACGCCGGAAGGAAAAGCGTACAACATTCGTTCCTCGATTGCAACATTGGAGCAGGGAAAAACGGAGGCTGGGGCCTATGAACCGGGCAGCGTGGCAGAGGTGCAGATTACTATGTGGAATATTGTATACACGATTCCAAAGGGTTCCCGCATTCGTGTAGATGTTTCCTCCTCCGACTTCCCGCAGTATCATGTTCACAGCAATCAGAAAGGGCTGTGGTCGGAAAAAACGGAAAATAAAATTGCCCATCAGACCATTCATATGGGGGGAGAAGCTGCTTCCTGCGTGATTTTGCCGCTGATGAAAAAACAGTGAGCCGTAACGGTAAAGCGGACATCGGGAAAAATCAAAAAGAAAAAGTAGCATAATCCATTCTTTTGTGATATAGTGGAAACACTATAGGTTTTGCGGTAAACCTAAAGAACGGCCCGCATTATAAAAGCAAAATGAACAGGAGAAAAGCAATGGAGAAAAAGTGGTGGCACAAAACGGTTGGATACCAGATTTATCCGAAGAGTTTTCAGGATACTAACGGAGATGGAATCGGAGATTTAAAAGGCGTGATCCGTCATCTTGACAAAATAGAAAAGCTGGGAGCCAATGTCATCTGGCTCTGCCCGGTGTTTGCATCCCCAATGGTGGATAACGGATACGATATTTCCGATTACATGGATATCGACCCGTCGTTTGGAACGATGGAGGATATGAAGGAGCTGATCGCGGAGGCAAAAAAACGCGGCATCCGCATCCTGATGGATCTTGTCGTGAATCATTCCTCTGACCGGCATGCGTGGTTTCAGGCGGCACTCAAAGATCCGTTTGGAAAGTACGGAAAGTATTATGTGTTCCGGGAAGGAAAAGACGGCAAAGAGCCGAACAACTGGCGGTCGATTTTTGGCGGCAGCGCATGGGAGAAAGTACCGGGATATGATAACCTGTATTACCTCCACATCTTCACAAAAGAGCAGCCGGATCTCAATTGGGAGAATCCCAAATTGCGGGAAGAAATTTATGAGATGATTTTAAAATGGATGGATCTGGGACTTGGCGGATTCCGTCTTGATGCGATCAGCCATCTGAAAAAGAATTATCAGTACACCAACCTTCCGCCGGATGGACCGGACGAGTACAATATGGCGTTCGAGTATTTCAACAATGTAGACGGTCTTGCCGATATCTTGTGTGAAATGAAGGAGCGCACCTTTGCGCCGACCGATGCGCTGACGATCGGAGAGTACGATCACATGGGACTGGAGGATGTGGAGGATGTGATTGGGGAAAACGGCAGTTTCTCGTCCGTTTTCGATTTTTGTCACACCCTCGACAATGTGCGTAATCCGAAATGGGGCAATACCGTGGCGCTGTTTGACGATTATCGCGATCAGCTTTTTGCGGCACAGAAAATCGTGGATGGCCGCGGCATGCTCTGTAATTTCCTTGAAAATCATGACAAACCGCGCAGCATCGACCGGTTCCTGATGCCGGAGGATCAGAACCTCTACAGCGAAAAAATGCTTCCGGTCACTAATTTCTTCCTGCCGGGTATTGTGTTCCTGTATCAGGGACAGGAAATCGGCATGCGCGACGACCCGAAACAGTCCATTCAGGGATTTGTCGACAAACCGACCTTTGCTATTTACGACCGTCTGATTGCAGAAGGAAAAACGGATGCGGAAGCGCTCGAGCAGATCAACCGCGAGAGCCGCGAGCACAGCAGAACTCCGATGCAGTGGGATGCATCTGCCGAGGCGGGATTCACAACAGGTACGCCGTGGTTCCCGGTGGATAAAAACTATACGGAACTGAACTATGAGGCCGAGGAAAAAGATCCTGATTCCCTGCTGTGGTTTTACCGCAAAATGGTGGCAGTAAGACGACGTGAAGATCTGGAAGAAACCTTCCTCTACGGAACGCTGATTCCGGAATACGAGACGGTAAGCGGCGTTCTGGCGTACCGCAGGAAGGATGAGAAGAATAATATTCTGATCCTTACTACTTCTCTTGCGGATGGCATTACATTGCCATTTACAGATACAATCGAAGAAGTACTTCTGAATAACTATGACACCTGCGAGGCAGGCGAGGAAACGATCCGTCTGCAGCCGTATCAGTGTCTGGTGCTGAAGGTGAAGGAATAATTGCAAAAACTAAAACAAAAACCGAAAAATCGGTCCCACAAAAGGAGAAGATCTTTTTGCGGGACCTTTTTTGTGGTACAATACAACAAAAAAAATCTATCATGAGGTGTGAAATGGAAAGAGACAACAGAGACGAAGACATGATGCTGAAAGGAACAAAACAGGAAATGCCGGGATTCCGTTTTCGGCTACTCCGGCCGGAGAAGAAACGGGAACTGTGGAATCCGGATTTTGAACTTTTATTTCTGCTTCGTGGGAGTGGAAGAGTCAGCTACGAGGACGGGGAAGTTCACAATCTCCCGATGGGATCTATCTTTGCGATCAACCGGTTTCAGATCTGTGATCTGGATCTGGACGAAGACGGACTTGCCCTGTCGCTCTGCGTTTCAGCGGAGACGATTGCTTCATTTCACATTAAGCTGCTGAAATGTGAAGTCAAATGTCAGTCGTTTTTCTATATGGAAGATCAGCAGGAAAAATTTGATTTGATCCGGCGGGATATGGCACGGATCTTTCTTGAGATGTACAAGAATAATGAGGAACAACCGATCTATATGAGAAGCCGTGTGACGGCGCTTCTGGAGGATCTGCTTTCTTACTTTACATCCGGGGAAAAGGTGGAACAGGGCCGGAGCGGACGGGAACGCCTTCAGCGGGCATCGGACTATATTCTGCAGCATTGCCGGGAAGAGATTACGCTGGAGGATCTGGCGGATCATCTTTATCTGAGCCGTGCCTATATTTCACGGAGTTTTCCGCAGTATTTCGGTGTATCATTTCGGGAGTACGTGACGCAGGTGCGCCTGGCGCATGCCGTACAGGAAATGCACAGCGGCGCAACGCTGACGGAGATTGCCTATCACAATGGATTTGTCAATGAGACGGCGATGATCCGCGCATTCCGCAAATACCGCGGTATGACACCGAGCGAATACCGGAAGCAGATGGAATATACAGTAAAACAGCGTGAAAAGAAAGGAAAAGAGCGGGAAGAGGCGGCGGGAGACCATGATATTTTCCAGAGTCTCCTGCAGTATGCAGCGGTCACGGAGCAGGAGATTGAGACGACAAATGAGAGTGCCGTTTCCGTGACGGTGGCAGTAAACGGACGGAAACCAAGAGTGGCAGGCCACTGGAAGCGCGTGATCAATGCTGGCTATGCGGCAAGTGTGCTGAACCGCGAGGTGCAGGATGAGCTGGAACAGCTGGTGCAGGAGCTCGGCTATGAGCTGATCCGCGTAAAAGGAATTCTTGATGATGATATGTGCGTATTTCGGCGGAATATGTGGGGCGAGATTTAGTTCTGCTGGAACTATATTGATGAGGTGATCGATTTCATCCTTTCCACGGGAGCGAAGCCGTTGCTGGAATTCGGTCATATGCCGTTGCTACTGGCAAAAACAGACCCGGGAAGAACGATGCGTCCGGCGCTAAGCAGCTCTCCGCGAGATCTGGCTGAGTGGCGCATGCTGATTAAAAACCTGATGGAACATCTAAGGGAACGGTATGGAATCAACCAGATGCGGCGCTGGATTTTCAACCCGTGGATCAGCGGAGACGTGATCACGATTGATGGAGGAGATGAGTTCTTTGGGACGTGGAAAGCATCGTACGAGGAGATGAAACGTGTGAGCCCGGATCTTGTAACATGTCTTTCCTTTGGTCTTGGACCGGAGGAACATCTCAAAGCCTTTATCGAAACTATGAAGGAAAAGGAATGTGTGCCGGAAATTTTTGCATTCCGCTCGTTTGGCACGGTGATCTATGGAGAGGAAGAGGAGAAAATGAATCTGATCCAGAACAACGAGAGCATCAATATGATTGTGAGCCGCGACCCGGATTTTCTGCGGAACCGCGGGGAGAAGGTAAAAGGTCTGCTGCAGAAGGCTGGGCTTGGTGCACTGCCGGTTCTGGTGGATGAGTGCAGCAGCAACATCTGGCAGAGGGATCTGTGCAACGATACCTGTTATAAAGCGGCATGGCTGTTTAAAAATCTTCTGGAAAATGAAGAGGCGCTGCAGGGAATTGCGTATTTCTCGGTCAATGACCGTTTAGATGAAGTATTTCCGGCGCGGGAAACGTATCATGGAGGTTTTGGGCTGTTCACGATGAACGGCATTCCAAAGGCGGTCTGCACTGCGCTGCGGCTGCTCGGCAGAATGGGATCTCGTCTGGTGAAGCGTGGGGACGGCTATTTTATCAGCACGGAGCCGGAGAAAAACCAAAGCCAGATTTACCTGTACAACTATGTTCACTACGATATGCTGTACCGCTACCGCCATGCCGTGAATATTTCCCGCACGGACCGTTACCGCGTATTCAATATGGGGGAAATCCGGACCTTTTCAGTGAAGCTGACCGGACTGGAACCGGGAAAATATTGCCTGCGGCTGTATAAAGTGACGAAAGAGCACGGCAGCAGCTACGATGCGTGGGTGCGGATGGGAGCTCCGGAGCGGATGAACCGGATGGAGCGCGCGATGCTGTGCCACAGTGCGGACCCGGAATACCGTGTCTGGGAGCAGGAAACCGACCCGGAAGGCAGCCTCACGGTGCAGGAACGCCTGGAGCCGCACGAGACGGCGCTGATTGAGGTGGAGCAGATTCTGTAAAATCTTCAAAAAATTGCACTCGCGGTGGGAGAATACAGAGAAAGAGTGGAAAAAAAGCAACAATATAAGAAGATCTTGCGGTAATTCGAGTAGAAAAGGACGAAAATATTGTTTATACTGAAAACAACATAAATGCTAAATTCTACAGAAAAGAGGTATTTCAAAATGGGGAAAATATTTGATTACGATGGCGTGCCGGTGCTGCATACCACATCCGGCGATTTAAAAGGTTATTTTTATGACGGTGTTTACATTTACAAAGGAATTCCGTATGCATACGCAGACCGTTTCCAGATGCCGGTTCCGTCCAAATGGAATGGCGTAAAAGACGCAACAAACTATGGTTTTGTATGCCCGCTCCAGAATCAGGATACACCGAACGGCGAGCTTATGGTTCCGCACCGCTACTGGCCGCAGGATGAGCACTGCCAGTCCTTAAATATCTGGACAAACAAACTCGATCCGGAAGCCAAAAAACCGGTTCTCGTATGGTTCCACGGCGGTGGATACGCAGCGGGATCTTCCATTGAGCAGGTTGCGTATGACGGCGTCAGCATCGCAAAGAAAGGTGATTCGATTCTTGTTTCTGTCAACCACAGACTGAATATTTTAGGATATCTGGATCTGTCTCCGTTTGGGGAAAAATACAAAAACTCCGCAAACGCAGGCCACGCCGATATGGTAGCAGCCCTGCAGTGGGTACATGACAATATCGCCCTGTTCGGCGGCGATCCGGAGAATGTAACCATTTTCGGCCAGTCCGGCGGCGGAATGAAGGTGATTGACCTGATGCAGATTCCATCAGCAGACGGCCTGTTCCAGAAAGGCCTTGTCATGAGCGGTGTGATGGAAGGGGATCCGCTCGGCGCAGGAGAAAAAGACGGAACAGAGATTGTCACGGCAATGATGAAAGAGCTTGGCTTTGATGATGTGGCGCAGCTGGAAACCGTACCGTATCCGCAGCTTGCCGCAGCATATGCAAAGGTATCCCCGGCTATCGCACAGAATGGCGGCTACATCGGCGGCGGCCCGAAAAAGGGCGATTACTTCTGCGGAAATCCATTCGACGCAGGCTTCCGTGAGCATGCACATCAGATTCCGATGATGATCGGAACCGTATACGGCGAGTTCGCAACGTTTGCACCGGCAGCTTATGATAAGAACAAACTGACAGCGGAAGAGATTCTGGAAATCCTCAAAAAGGTTTATGGAGACAATGCCGAAAAGGTTCTGGACGCCTTCAAAGAAGCATATCCGGAGAAGAACGGCGTAGATGTTCTTGCGATCGACCGCGCAATGCGTGAGCCGACCGTAAAACTTGCCAAACTGTTCGCAAAAGGCGGCGGCAAAGCATATCTCTACAACTTCGCCCTGGAATTCCCGTTCCAGAACGGCAAACCGGCATGGCACTGCTCCGACATCCCGTATTTCTTCGGCAATAGCGATCTCGTAGAAATCTGCGGAATCCCGGATGTCAGTGATAAACTGGAAAGCGAAATCTTTGGCGCTCTGCTCGCCTTTGCAAAGAACGGAACCCCGGATCACGAGGGACTCCCGCACTGGCCGGAAACAGAAGCAGAGGATGCGGATACCATGGTATTTGATAAAAAGACCGAAGTAAAACACAATTACGACGATAAAGTCTTTGCAGAGATCAACAAAGTTCTGAAGCCGTGGAGCTTTATGGAACTGATGTCTGATAACATTCAGCATTAAAAGAAACGGTTCAATGTGGCATAAGCGGAATCTGGATCGGATTGCGAATATCCGCTTTGACAAATAAAATAAAAAAGCCGCCTGTTTGATTTGACAAATAAAATCAAACAGGCGGCTTTTTTCTGAAAATTCAGTGTTTTCAATCACATCTAAAGTACTATTCTAACAGGGTCCTGGCGGAAAAACCAGTAAAAAACAGATTGTACTGAAAAAAAATACAATCTGTTTTGTTGACACACTTGAAAAAACATGATAATCTAGAAAATGCACTATTATGGCAAGATATGCCTAAAACCTTTTGTTCAGGCATGAGCGGTAATAAATATATTATAACACAAGGGGTGACAACGTCAATGGAGAAAAACAGAATACGTCCGATACCTACCGGAAAAAGTATGCGAATGAGTTACCAGAGACAAAAAGAAGTATTGGAAATGCCCAACTTGATTGAAGTCCAGAAGGATTCCTATGACTGGTTCCTGAGAAGCGGACTCAAGGAAGTCTTTGATGACATTTCACCAATCTCCGACTACGGCGGACGGCTGAGCCTTGAATTCGTAGACTTTACACTGTGTGAAGATGACGTAAAATACTCAATCGAAGAGTGTAAACAGCGTGACGCTACTTATGCGGCACCGTTAAAGGTAAAAGTAAGATTATATAATAAGGAAAAAGACGAGATCACAGAGCACGAAATTTTCATGGGTGATCTGCCGTTGATGACAGCAACAGGAACATTCGTTATCAATGGTGCAGAGCGAGTAATCGTCAGCCAGCTGGTACGTTCCCCTGGTATTTATTACGGCATCGCACATGATAAGCTCGGAAAGAGACTGTTCTCCTGTACCGTAATCCCGAACCGTGGAGCATGGCTGGAGTACGAGACCGATTCCAACGACGTCTTCTATGTCCGCGTAGACCGTACCAGAAAAGTTCCGATCACAGTCCTCATCCGTGCACTTGGAGTAAGCTCCAATGCAGAGATTGTAGAGCTGTTCGGTGAAGAGCCGAAGATTCTTGCAAGCTTCACCAAAGATACTTCCACCAACTATCAGGAAGGTCTTCTCGAGCTGTACAAGAAAATTCGTCCGGGCGAGCCTCTCGCAGTAGAAAATGCAGAGAGCCTCATCATGAGCATGTTCTTTGACCCGCGTCGCTATGACCTGGCAAAGGTAGGCCGTTATAAATTCAACAAGAAACTTGCACTGCGTAGCCGTATCCGCAACCAGATCCTCGCTGAGGATGTTGTAGATCCGTCCACCGGTGAAATCCTTGCAGAAAAAGGCACCACCGTTACTCTGGAACTCGCAGACAAGATTCAGAACGCAGCAGTACCGTATGTATGGATCCAGACCGAGGAGAGAAACGTAAAAGTTCTTTCCAACTTAATGGTAGATCTGAAAGCATGGGTAGATGTTGACGAGGAAGAACTTGGCATCAAAGAGAAAGTATACTATCCGGTTCTGGAAAAGATCCTGGAGGAGAATACCGATATCGAAGAGATCAAACAGGCGATCAAACGTGACATCCACGACCTGATTCCGAAACATATCACAAAGGAAGATATTTTCGCTTCCATCAACTACAACATGCATCTGGAATACGGCGCAGGAAATGCCGATGATATCGACCACCTGGGCAACCGTAGAATCCGTGCCGTAGGTGAGCTGCTTCAGAACCAGTACCGCATCGGTCTGTCCCGTATGGAGCGTGTGGTACGTGAGCGTATGACAACACAGGACATCGACGGAATTTCTCCGCAGTCCCTGATCAATATCAAACCGGTTACAGCTGCAATCAAAGAGTTCTTCGGATCTTCCCAGCTGTCCCAGTTCATGGATCAGAACAACCCGCTTGGAGAGCTGACGCACAAGAGACGTCTTTCCGCCCTTGGACCTGGCGGTCTGTCCCGTGACCGTGCCGGATTCGAGGTTCGAGACGTTCACTACTCCCATTACGGAAGAATGTGCCCGATCGAGACTCCTGAGGGACCGAACATCGGTCTTATCAACTCTCTGGCATCGTATGCGCGCATCAACGAGTATGGCTTCGTTGAGGCTCCATACAGAAGAATTGACAAATCAGATCCGAAAAATCCGCGTGTTACAGACGAAGTAGTCTACATGACCGCAGATGAAGAGGATAATTACCATGTAGCACAGGCAAATGAGCCGCTGGATGCAGAAGGACACTTCATCAACAAGAACGTTTCCGGACGTTATCTGGATGAGACCCAGTCCTACGAGCCGCACATGTTTGATTACATGGACGTGTCTCCGAAGATGGTATTCTCCGTTGCTACGGCGCTGATCCCGTTCCTTCAGAACGACGATGCGAACCGTGCGCTGATGGGATCCAACATGCAGCGTCAGGCCGTACCGCTGATGATCACCGATGCTCCTGTAGTAGGAACCGGTATCGAAGCAAAAGCAGCCGTAGACTCCGGTGTCTGCGTCGTTGCAAAGAAAGCAGGAACCATTTCCTACTCCTGCTCCAACGAGATCCGCATGAACAATGATGACGGAACAAAAGATGTTTACCATCTGACCAAATTCATGCGAAGCAACCAGAGCAACTGCTACAACCAGAAACCGATCGTATTTAAAGGTGACCATGTAGAGGCCGGCGAAGTAATCGCAGACGGTCCGTCTACTTACCAGGGCGAGCTTGCACTTGGTAAAAACCCGCTGATCGGATTTATGACCTGGGAAGGATATAACTACGAGGACGCCGTTCTTCTTAGCGAGCGTCTGGTACAGGATGATGTTTACACTTCCATCCACATCGAGGAGTACGAGGCAGAGGCCCGTGACACCAAGCTTGGACCGGAAGAGATCACAAAAGACGTTCCGGGTGTCGGCGATGAAGCCTTAAAAGACCTGGACGAGCGTGGAATCATCCGCATCGGTGCAGAGGTACGTGCCGGTGATATTCTGGTCGGAAAAGTAACTCCGAAGGGAGAGACTGAGCTGACCGCAGAGGAGCGTCTGCTCCGTGCCATCTTTGGCGAGAAAGCAAGAGAAGTACGTGATACTTCCCTGAAAGTACCGCACGGTGAGTATGGTATCATCGTGGACGCCAAAGTATTTACCCGTGAAAACGGCGACGAACTTTCTCCTGGAGTAAACCAGGCAGTCCGCATCTACATCGCACAGAAGAGAAAAATCTCTGTCGGCGATAAGATGGCTGGTCGTCACGGAAACAAGGGTGTCGTTTCCCGTGTACTTCCTGTAGAGGATATGCCGTTCCTGCCGAACGGACGTCCGCTGGACATCGTGCTGAACCCTCTGGGTGTGCCGTCCCGTATGAACATCGGACAGGTGCTGGAGATCCACCTGAGCCTTGCAGCAGCAGCGCTTGGATTTAACGTATCCACCCCGATTTTCGACGGCGCAAACGAGAAAGATATTCAGGATACCCTGGAACTGGCAAACGATTATGTAAACATGGAATGGGATGCATTCTCCGAGAAATATAAAGATGTTCTGCTTCCGGAAGTATATCAGTACTTGGAAGAGCACCTGGATCACAGAGAACTGTGGAAGGGCGTTGATATCGCAAGAGACGGTAAGGTACAGCTCCGCGACGGACGTACCGGTGAGCCGTTTGATGGAAGAACCACCATCGGACACATGCATTACCTGAAACTGCATCACCTGGTAGACGATAAGATCCATGCACGTTCTACCGGCCCATACTCCCTCGTTACACAGCAGCCGCTGGGTGGTAAAGCTCAGTTCGGTGGACAGCGTTTCGGAGAGATGGAGGTTTGGGCTCTTGAGGCGTACGGTGCATCCTACACGCTGCAGGAGATCCTGACTGTGAAGTCTGACGATGTGGTTGGCCGTGTGAAGACATACGAAGCCATCATCAAGGGCGACAATATTCCGGAGCCTGGTATTCCGGAATCCTTCAAAGTATTGTTGAAAGAGCTGCAGTCCCTGGCACTCGATGTCCGCGTACTGCGTGATGACAATACCGAAGTTAAAATTATGGAATCAGTTGATTACGGTGATACCAACCTGAACCACATCATCGAGGGAGACCGTTACTCTGACAGAGAGGACGAGAGATTTGGTGACTATGGATTCTCCAAGAAAGAATTTGACGGAGAAGAAATGGTAGATGTGGAAGAGGATGAAGAAGAAGACTCTTATCTTGATCTGGATGAAAGTTCAGATGATGACATGTAACTTGTAGATCTTCGCTTTGCGAGGAAAGGGGTAATCAAATGCCAGAAACAGCAAAAAAAGAAAATTACCAGATGAGCTTTGATGCCATCAAAATAGGACTTGCCTCCCCGGAGAAAATCCGGGAGTGGTCCCATGGCGAGGTAAAAAAACCGGAGACCATCAACTACAGAACGCTGAAACCGGAAAAAGACGGTCTGTTCTGTGAAAGAATCTTCGGACCAAGCAAAGACTGGGAGTGCCATTGCGGTAAATATAAGAAAATTCGCTACAAAGGCGTAATCTGCGACCGATGCGGCGTAGAAGTAACAAAATCCAGTGTGCGCCGTGAGCGTATGGGACACATTGAGCTGGCAGCTCCGGTATCCCACATCTGGTATTTCAAAGGAATTCCGTCCCGTATGGGACTGATCCTGGATCTGTCTCCGAGAACTCTGGAGAAGGTTCTGTATTTCGCAAACTACATCGTTCTTGATGCAGGCGATACCAAATTACAGTACAAACAGGTTCTGACCGAGAAAGAATACCAGGATGCCAGAGAGGAGTTCGGAAACAGCTTCCGTGCAGGCATGGGTGCTGAGTCCATCAAAGAGCTTCTGATGGCAATCGATCTGGAAAAAGAGTCTGCTGAATTAAAGGCAGGTCTCAAAGATTCTACCGGACAGAAGAGAGCCCGCATCATCAAGAGACTTGAGGTTGTTGAGGCATTCCGTGAGTCCGGAAACCGTCCGGAGTGGATGATCCTCGATGCGGTTCCGGTTATTCCGCCGGATCTGCGTCCTATGGTACAGCTTGACGGAGGACGTTTTGCAACATCCGACCTGAATGATCTGTACCGCCGTATCATCAACCGTAACAACCGTCTGAAGAGACTGCTGGAGCTCGGTGCACCGGATATCATCGTGCGCAACGAGAAACGTATGCTTCAGGAGGCAGTTGATGCCCTGATCGACAACGGACGCCGTGGCCGTCCGGTTACCGGTCCTGGAAACCGTCCGCTGAAATCTCTGTCTGACATGCTGAAGGGTAAATCCGGCCGTTTCCGTCAGAACCTTCTTGGTAAACGTGTTGACTACTCTGGCCGTTCCGTTATCGTCGTAGGACCGGAACTGAAGATTTACCAGTGCGGTCTGCCGAAAGAAATGGCAATCGAGCTGTTCAAACCGTTCGTTATGAAAGAGCTGGTTTCCAATGGTACTGCACACAACATCAAAAACGCAAAGAAAATGGTCGAGAAACTCGAGCCGCAGGTATGGGACGTTCTCGAGGACGTCATCAAAGAGCATCCGGTTATGCTGAACCGTGCCCCTACCCTGCATCGTCTGGGTATCCAGGCGTTCGAGCCGATTCTGGTAGAAGGTAAAGCGATTAAGCTTCACCCGCTGGTTTGTACCGCATTCAACGCCGACTTCGACGGTGACCAGATGGCTGTCCATCTGCCGCTGTCTGTAGAAGCGCAGGCAGAGTGCCGTTTCATGCTTCTTTCTCCGAACAACCTGCTGAAACCGTCCGATGGTGGTCCGGTAGCCGTTCCTTCCCAGGATATGGTTCTTGGTATCTACTATCTGACACAGGAGCGTCCGGGCGAGAAGGGCGAAGGAAGCTTCTTCCGCGATATGAACGAAGCCATCCTGGCATACGAGAACGGATACATTACCCTGCAGACCAAGATTACCATCCGCTGCGAAAAAGAGATGGAAGATGGTACTGTAATGCAGCAGAACGTAAGCTCCACACTCGGAAGATTCCTCTTCAATGAGATTCTGCCGCAGGATCTGGGATACGTAGACCGTACGGTTCCGGGTAACGAGCTTGCGCTTGAGGTTGATTTCCTCGTTGCAAAGAAACAGCTGAAACAGATTCTGGAAAAAGTCATCAATACACACGGAGCTACCAAAACCGCAGAGGTTCTGGACTATATCAAGGCAACCGGATATAAATACTCCACCCGTGCAGCCATGACCGTATCCATTTCCGATATGACCGTGCCGCCGCAGAAGCCGGAGATGCTCGCCGAAGCACAGGCAACGGTAGACAAGATTACAAGAAACTTCAAACGTGGTCTGATTACAGACGAAGAGCGTTACAAAGAGGTTGTAGATACTTGGAAGAAGACCGACGATGCGCTGACAAAAGCACTGCTCGACGGACTGGATAAATACAATAACATCTTCATGATGGCTGACTCCGGAGCCCGTGGTTCCGATAAGCAGATCAAACAGCTGGCCGGTATGCGAGGACTGATGGCCGATACAACCGGACACACCATCGAGCTGCCGATCAAGTCAAACTTCCGTGAAGGTCTTCAGGTACTGGAATACTTCATGTCCGCACATGGAGCACGAAAAGGTATGTCCGATACCGCGCTTCGTACCGCCGACTCCGGTTACCTGACCCGTCGTCTGGTAGACGTTTCTCAGGACCTGATCATCCGTGAAATCGACTGTGCCGAGGGCAAGGACGAAATTCCGGGTATGTGGGTCAGCGAGTTCACAGACGGAAAAGAGCAGATCGAGAGTCTGCAGGATCGTATCACAGGTCGTTTCTCCTGCGAGACGATCAAAGACAAGGACGGCAATGTCATTGTAAAAGCAAACCATATGATCACCCCGAAACGTGCTGCCCGTGTCATCAAAGACGGCATCAACGAGAACGGTGAGCATTATACAAAAGTAAAAATCCGTACCATTCTTACCTGCCGTTCCGGTAACGGAATCTGCGCAAAATGCTATGGCGCCAACATGGCAACCGGCGAAGCAGTACAGGTTGGTGAGTCTGTCGGAATTATCGCAGCACAGTCGATCGGTGAGCCTGGTACACAGCTGACCATGCGTACCTTCCATACCGGTGGTGTTGCCGGTGGAGATATCACACAGGGTCTTCCTCGTGTCGAGGAGCTTTTCGAGGCAAGAAAGCCGAAAGGACTTGCCATCATCACCGAAATCGCCGGTGTTGCACAGATCAAAGACACCAAGAAGAAACGCGAAATCGTTGTTACCAATCCGGAAGACGGCGTATCCAAGACATACCTGATCCCTTACGGATCCCGTATTAAGATCGCAGACGGAACTGTTCTGGAAGCCGGAGACGAGCTGACCGAAGGTTCTGTCAACCCGCACGATATCCTGAAGATCAAAGGTGTACGTGCCGTTCAGGATTACATGATCCGCGAGGTACAGAGAGTTTACCGTCTGCAGGGTGTAGAAATCAACGATAAGCATATCGAGGTTATCGTTCGCCAGATGCTGAAGAAGATCCGCATTGAGGAGAACGGAGATACCGAATTCCTTCCGGGCGACATGGTAGACTTCCTGGATTACGACGAGACCAACAAAGCTCTGATCGCAGAAGGCAAAGAGCCGGCAGAAGGAAAACAGGTACTGCTTGGTATTACAAAAGCTTCCCTTGCAACAAACTCATTCTTATCCGCTGCTTCTTTCCAGGAAACAACAAAGGTATTGACAGAAGCTGCGATCAAGGGTAAAGTCGATCCGCTGATCGGTCTTAAGGAAAATGTAATCATTGGTAAACTGATCCCAGTCGGAACCGGTATGAAACGATACCGCGATCTGAAATTGGATACGGATATTGATGATTCCGATTATTTAGATTTTGATGATGATGATTTTGACGACGATGAGTATGAAGTTGACGAGATCATGGAAGTAGATTAAATAGATCATAAAAAGCCCAGACTTAGCAAAGTCTGGGCTTTTTTGATGCTGTGTAGAATTACGGTGAGAACGGTAACTTTATTCGATCACATCTTCCCCTAATTCATAGAGGAGTTCATTGATCTCTATGAGGGAGAGTTCTTTTGTGATACCAAAGATCAAAATGCTGTCACGTTTATTTTTGGCATATAGATCTGCATATCCGGTAGAACAGAGCAGAGCGTGTATTTCGTCGAGCGTGAGATGCATTGCAAAACAAAGAGCAAGCAGTTTATCCCTGGACGGTGTTCTCTCGCCGGAAAATATCTGATATCCATAATTCCGCTGGAGATTTGCCACTTCAATGCACTGGCTTTTTTTCAGATCATGTTTTTCTAAAAGTTTTTCTAATTGTTTTGGCAATGGCTCAGATGCAATGTGAGCAGATTCTTTTTCAAGATAAGTTTCAATGCTGTTTGTATTTTTCAATATTTTTAATAATTCCTGTGTATTTTTACTCAAAATAATGACCTGCCTTATGTAATCTGGTATGATATCCTGTAAGGAATAAAGCTACTATCAGTATAGAAGAAAAAGGAAAGAACGTCAAATTTTGACAGGGACCAGGGAGAGTATGCAGAATTTACAGTACGAATATTTAGATAGCAGATATGAAAATCTGACCATACTTGGAAATCAGGATAAAAAAGCAACGTATTTAGCAAAAGATACGGTGGATGGTCAGATTGTTGTAAAAAAATATATTCAGAAAGAAAATGCAGATATCTATAAACGGCTGCAGGAAATGGACGAAAGGCATTTAGTTAAGGTGTATCATGTTGCAGAAAGCGGACAGCAGGCACTTGTGATCATGGAATATGTCAGTGGTCAGACTATCGAACAGATGCAGAAAGCAGGCTGGATCTTTTCTGAGCAGGAAGTGATCATTGATACGATACAGTTGCTGCAGGGGATTTCTGAAATCCATGCGCAGGGGATCATTCACAGGGATATCAGTCCGAAAAATGTACTGATCTCTACCGATGGAGTCGTGAAACTTTTAGATTTTGATATCGGGCGGAAGTATAAAAAGTCACAGGGAAGTGATACCACGATCTTAGGTACAGTTGGCTATGCGGCACCGGAACAGTTCGGATTTACACAGAGTGATACACGTACCGATATTTATGCAGTAGGTGTGTTTATGAACATGATGCTGACCGGCAGGCTCATAAGTGAGCAGGTATATGAGAAAGGCAGATTAGGAAAGATCATTGCAAAATGTACGCAGATCGATCCTAAGAAACGCTACCAGAACGTGGAAGAACTGCTAAGAGAACTGAAAAAACTGTCGAAAGAAAATCAAAAAGAAACAGACTATCAGAGAGAAGAAAGTATTGTGCCGGGATTCCGCACAGGCGTAAAATGGAAAAAGACGCTGGCAGGTATCTATTATATTACTATGGGAGTGTACAGCGTAGCGGCCATTGTTTTGTATGGATGGACTGTTCCGGCAGCACTTTTACAGGGGCTTGCACTGCTCATATATGGGTGGCTTACGGTTTTACTGCCATTTAATTTCCTGCACTGGATGGACCATGTGCCGGTGATAAGGCGGTTAGGAAGTGCGGGAAGACTGATCTTTGGAGCAATGCTTTTTGGGGCATTATTCTTTGCGGGGACAGCTTTTCAATCCTACTTAAATAATACGATTTTGCATCCGGTACGGTTTTAAACGGCTTTAGTGTATGCTGGCTGCATACCAAATGATTCCGTTTTCCGCTAAAATATTTTTAATAAGTACATTTTAGCGGGAGGAAAATTATGATTTGGTTATTATGTTTGTGCTTTTCAGGATTTATGACGGTTGGAGGCATTTTGTCGTATATGTCGGAACAGAAAGTGGAATATCTGGTTATAGCAGGAGTTTTTATCATATTAGATATTATTTGTATGATCAAATATCGTAATGCAAGGACAGGAAAAACAGCC
>OIWL01001154.1_pt1 | contig 30111 bp, 28 predicted proteins | sample 1587561 | NCBI WGS metagenome assembly OIWL01 (sample SAMEA3888903, study PRJEB22519) | human gut metagenome | biome: human gut; feature: human-associated habitat; material: faeces | place: Denmark | collected 2010 | reverse complement strand
AGAATGAGATTGAAATCATCCAACCAGATAGACTTCATATAGCACCTTGTAAGGGGTGTGGTGCCTGTCAATGCTTAAATGGATGTGTTGATCAGGATGATACAAATTCCACAATTGATAAAATTACTGCTGCAGATATGATTCTTTTTGCTACTCCTGTATATTGGTGGGGAATGTCTGCACAGTTGAAGCTAATCATTGATAAGTGCTACTGCCGCGGTTTGCAGTTGAAAAATAAAAAAGTCGGAACAATCGTTGTGGGAGGATCCCCGGTAGATAGTATCCAGTATGAGTTGATTGACAAACAGTTTGGTTGCATGGCGAAATATCTTTCATGGGATATGGTTTTCCAAAAATCATATTATGCAACAGACAGTGATGAGCTTGCAAAAAACAAGGATTCTATAAAAGAACTAGAAAATATTGGAAAAAACTTATAAAGCATATTTAAAGTTCTTGGTTTCAGAAAAAAATAAAAATATGAGTAGAACTAGATAAATTTCAATTGGTATAGCTGGTTATAATGTGTCATGCCATTTTGATTGTAACCTTATCACCAAGAAAAATGATGGGTATCAATACTGAAGGCTAGAACTTATTGATGGGTGATGACAAGATTTTTGCAGGAGCTAAGCTTTACTAAAATAGCGTAATAGTGATTTAACAAAGAGCAACTCTCTGATAAAGGGAGTTGTTTTTTTATGGGCTACATGAATTTTAAAATCTTATGAGGAATTGAAGAAAAGTTAATAATATAAAGTATAATAACTGTGAAAGGAATTGAAAGAATGAAATTGTTACCGACGGGAATTGAAAATTTCAAAACTATGATTGATAAAAGTGCGTATTATGTGGATAAGACAAATTTCATTGAGGATGTATTAAATGAACAAGTTGTTTCGTATACAAGACCTCGAAGATTTGGTAAAACACTAAATATGTCGATGCTTTATTATTTCTTTTCAATCAAAGAGAAGGGAAACTCGTATTTATTTGATGGTTTAAATATTTCGAAGAATAAAGAGGCTTTAAAGGCTCAAAATAAATATCCAACGATTTTTATTTCTTTCAAGGAAATGAAAAACTTAACCTTTGATGCGCAAATTTCATCTTTTTCAAATGTAATATATGAATTGTTAGAAAAAAACTTAGAAATATTATCTTCTGATCAATTGTCGGATACAACTAAAGATATTTTAAATAAATTGCATAATCGTTCATCTAGTATTGAAGATTTAAAAATTTCATTGAGAGTCATAACGAATGCGCTATATACATATTATCAACAAAAAGTTATTGTTCTAATCGATGAGTATGATGTTCCTTTACAGGCTGCCTATCAAAATAATTATTATGAAGAAATGGTTGAGTTTTTAAGAAGTGTTTTTTCTTCAGCACTCAAAACGAATGATGTTTTAGAAAAAGGTGTTATGACTGGATGTCTTCGCATTTCTAAGGAAAGTATTTTTACAGGGTTGAATAATTTTACTGCTTATTCTGTTTTAAATAATATTAGTAGTGAATCTTTTGGATTTACTGAATTGGAAGTTAAACAGTTGTTAAAAGATTACAATCTATCAGAAAAGATGGATGAAGTAAAAGAATGGTATGATGGATATCAATTTGGCAATAAAGAAATTTATAATCCATGGAGTACACTTATGTATGTTAAAAATATAACGCAAGATGTGTCTTTTAAACCAATTTCTTTTTGGGCAAATACTAGTGGAAATGATATTGTTGTTAAGTATATTCAAAATGGGGATAAAAAATTACGCAAGGAGTTTGATGTATTAATGAGTGGTCAATCACTCATTAAATATATCAAGCCTGAACTTACGTATCGTGAAATGGATAATATCAATAATATTTATAGCTTTTTATTACTAACTGGATATTTAAAGGTCATCAAAGATAGGGGAGAAAATCAATACGAATTGGTTATCCCAAATAAGGAGGTTTATGAAATCTATAAACAATCCTTCATGTCATATTTTGAAGATTATACAACAAGTAGAAAAGGTGAATTGTATCAAGAATTTGTGGATGGAGATGCAAAAAAAGTAAATCTATTATTGAATGATATACTATTAAGAAGTATTAGTTATTTTGATAATCAAGAATCCTTTTATCATGGATTTCTAGTTGGATTGTTGAATGATTATGAGGTGGTATCCAATAGAGAATCCGGAAATGGTAGATTTGATGTATGTGTTTTACCAGAAAACATACTTGGAACAGTGGTGCTTATTGAGTGTAAACATTCAATAAGTGAAGATGATTTGATTGATGATGCCAAAGAAGGCGCAAGACAAATTGTCGAACAAAAATATCTTGAAGAACATAGATTTAAAAAATATGAAAAAGCAATTGGCTATGGAATATCGTTTTATAAGAAACAGTGTTATGTAGTCAAAGTGGAATATGATTCTAAAATGTAGTTAGAAAAATTGCCATTGTGATTGTAAGAGTAGAGAGTGTATGGTGCGATACAATTTCTACTCTTTTTTTGTCTAAATTCTACTAAATTAACAAATGATAGCGTGATACATTGAAGAAATGGTACATATGTACAAAACACATAGAATACAGTGTAATCACTAGAATTCACTATATTGATATACATTTAGGGTAAACGTACAATTTGATTGATGAGGAGGCGATATTATGATGAACGAAGCCGTTTTAAGTAACAAAAAAATTCTTTAAAGAAGATATGTTTCTTGTACCATAATAACTGTTGAGGGGAAAATGAGCTAGTGGGATTCGAAGTCACAGGCTTGTTTCTCACCTTTTCCTTTTTGTTGAAATTGTATTTTGGCTTGAAGTTTTTAAAGAATTGACGTTGTGTTAAATCTGCCGTTCAACACGGAAGATGGTATTAATTATACTGTCAACAATAATAGTGTTGTAATAGTTGGTGGTAATAAGGACGCAAAAAATTTAGATATTAAAGTTTATTCTTGATGTTGAAGATGGTTTATTATCATGAGATAATTGTTCGAAGAATAGATTGTGTTAAGAGGTGCTAAATGTTTTCAAGAAGACAAGAGCAGATTATTTATTATTTATTGAAAGAAGTACATGTTGTGAGTACGGTTACACTTTGTACGTTTTTTTCAGTTTCTGAAAGAACTTTGCGGAAAGATATTCACGATATTAATTTACAGTTTAAGCAAAGTGGAATGGAAATATTGCATATTCGATCAAAGGGATATTTAATTCCTGAACAAGATCGAGGGAAGATAAAGAAAGTATTAATAGATAATGAGAAATATGCTATTGATCAGCCAGAAACACAAGAAGAGCGAATACTATATATTTTATTTGCATTATTATGGGAAAGAGAATATATATCTTTAGAAAAAATTGCGAGTGAAATATATGTTTCTAAAACGACGTTATACACTGATTTTCAAAGAGTTAAAAGGTACTTAAAAGGAAATTTTGAAATTGTTTTAGATATTTCGAAAACGAAAGGATTTCGTATAAATGTTAGCGAATCACATAAAAGAGAAATTTTATCTCATATTATTTCAAATCATGGACAACGTTATAAATATCTTTTAAAAATGTTCCATAAACATGGTGCATTGATTGAAGATGAATACCATGAAATATTACGCTTATTACATCAATGGAGTGTTGATTCAGGATATACAACAACGAATATGGATTTAATTCATTTAGCATTAGAAATTCAAATATTTATTGCTCGAATGAAAAATGGTTTTTTTGTTGAACAAGAAAATGTCAATCAAAATGTATCAATACCTTTTCCTTTTGTACAGATAGAAGAAATCTGTGACATTTCTTGGCCTGAAAAAGAAAAAAAATATCTATTAGAAGTTATTTCGAATAAAAGTTTTTTTATAGCGAAGAAAGCTTATTATGATTTCAGGGTCAGTGATTTGGTAGAAGTTTTTTTACATAAAGTTCAAACACAGTTAAATCACGAAATACAATTTATTCAAGACGATGTAAATGAATTAAAAGAATATGTTCAAATGATGATTTTGTGTTTGCGTCATGGAGTTCATGATAAAAAGATTATTGACATAAATATTGAAAAAGAATATCCTCTTTTTTATTCTTTGGCACAATATTTAGGACCATTAGTAAAGGAAGAATATAATGTAGAATTAACTCAATTTGAGTATGAACAGATTACATTCCTTTTGGTGGGCATGATTTATTATTCTGTAAAAGAAAAAAGAGTTTTGCTTGTGAGTGATTACTCGCAACCTGTGATTTTTTATTTAATAAGACACATTTAATAAATTAGGATATAAAGCTGAAATTAACAATTATACAGCGTCTTGTATAAATTGATTTCTGTACATATGTTTCATTACCTTACTTACAGGTAAAGTGTACAAGCCTATTTAAGTGTACAAGCCTATTTGACATTAAAGGTGTCTATATCCTTTTTTGTTAAATGTGACTTATTTAATAAAAAAATTGAAATTTCAATTCCGTCAATTGAATATTGTTTCTATATTAAATACAGAAACTTATTGTAATAATATGGAAAATCAATACGACTTAGTGTTAGCTACTCACTTGATTAAATACGATGTTCCGGAGAATCTTGTTTATATTGATATTTATCTTGACGATATGTGTATCAAAAGAATACAGGATTATATAAGTGAATTTTATTAATTTCATCAAAGTATTAGTATAAAAACACCGTTCTTTTTTTTGCCAATATTGGTTGCATATAAAAGAATGGATGAACGTAGTTTCTTTCTTTATAATAGCCATTGATATAGAGAAGGAGAAAAAAGAAATGAATAATAAGGAAGTTTCTAAACAAATTCTACATTATGTAGGAGGAGCAGAAAATGTATCAAAAGCATCACATTGTTATACGCGTTTGCGTCTAGTCTTGAATGATTTTTCAAAAGCGAATAAGGCAGAGATTGAAAAAATTTCAGGTGTTAGAGGTGTCGTAGAGAAGGGTGGACAGCTTCAAATTGTAATTGGTAATGATGTAGACAAGTTACATGAAGAATTTAGCGTTTTACTTGGAAATGTATCAAACGATAAATCTAGTGAAGAACAGAAAGGAACACTAGTTGATACGCTTTCAGCCATTTTCTTTCCAGTTATTGGATTGATGTGTGCAAGTGGTTTGATCAAAGGTTTGATGGCATTATGCGTTGCTTGTGGTTGGCTAAGTGATGCATCGACAACATATATGATCATTAATGGTATTGGTGATACTGTATTCTATTATTTACCTGCATTTTTAGGGTATACAACTGCAAAACGTTTTGGTGGTTCTCCATTTTTGGGTGTAGCTATTGGTTTGGCTTTGGTTTATCCAAATATCTTAGCGTTAGCAAGTGCAAAACCAATTTCAGTTCTTTTTGCGAATACACCATTTGCATTAAATGTTACAGCAACGATTATTGGAATTCCTACTGTTGTGGTTAATTACTCAAACTCTGTATTTCCGGTGGTTATCTCGGTTTGGGTAAGTACATATTTTGAAAAAACAATGAAGAAAGTTTCTCCAAGTGTTGTAAAGAGTTTCTTTCCAGCAACAGCTACACTATTAGTTATGGTTCCTTTAACGTTAATCGTAATTGGTCCGATTGTTAGTGTTTTGAGTTCATTAATTGCGACAGGTATCTCAGCTTTTTATGCCTTTAGTCCGATTTTGGCATCAATCGTTATTGCGTTCTCATGGCAATTGTTGGTGTTGTTTGGGGTTCATGGAATGCTTTTCCCACTAATTTTTATGAATTTAGGAATGTATGGATTTGACACGATTTTCCCTGCTGCGTTTGCTTGTTCATTCACACAAGTTGCTAGCTGTGTTGCAATGTCAACAATCGAAAAAGATGCTGATAAGAAGTCAATTTCTTTAAGTGCGGCTGTATCTGCGTTTTTTGGTATTACGGAACCTGCCATTTATGGTGTTACACTACCAAATAAAAAAGCCTTTATTTCTACGTTGATTGGTAGTGCCTGTGGAGGATTTATCTTAGGACTTGCCAAAATTAAAATGTATATTATGGGTGGTATGGGAGTCATTGGTTTCTTAAACTATATTTCTCCAGAAGGAGATTTTTCACAGATTATCTTTGTTATATTGGCAGTTATTGTAGCAATGATCGTAACTGCAGTATTAACCGTATTACTTAACAAAGTATCTAAAGATACAAATACAACTGTACAAACAGAAGTTTCAGAAGATGTTTCGGTAGTATCTCCTTTGAGCGGTATTGTTCATCCATTGTCAGAATGTTCTGATGAAACATTTGCAAAAGAAATTATGGGAAAAGGATGTTTTATTGATCCAAAACAAGATTATGTTACAGCTCCTGTAGATGGTGTTGTCAGTGCTTTGTTTCCGACGAATCATGCAATCGGAATTACAGCAGATAATGGGGCAGAAATTTTGGTTCATGTAGGAATTGATACTGTTGAATTAAATGGTAAATTTTTTAAAGGATTGGTAAAGCAAGGAGATAAAGTTTCTTGCAAAGATCGTTTAGTTGAATTTGATTCAAAAGCAATTAGAGATGCTGGATATAAAATGGAAACAATGGTTATTGTGACTAATTCAGATCGTTACAATGTTTCGTTACAAACAACGGGACAAGTATCAAATGGAGATGTTATTTTAAAATTAGAAAGAAAGTAATATATATGAAAAATAAATTTTTATGGGGAACGGCAATCTCTGCAAATCAAACCGAAGGTGCTAAAGATCGAGGCTTGAGTGTTATAGACTATTTGCCTCATGGAAAAGATCGATTCAAAGTGATGAGTGAACCGGCAAAATATATTGCTGAGGATTATTCATTTTATCCAAGCCGAAAAGGAATAGATTTCTATCAAAACTATAAAGAGGATATTGAACTTTTATCGAAAATGAATATCAATAGTCTTCGTTTATCCATCAGCTGGCCTCGTTTATTTCCAAAAGGAACGGAAGAAATGCCAGATGAAAAGGCTGTAGCTTATTATGATGATTTGATTGATCAAATTATATCCAATGGCATAACACCAATCGTGACAATGTCACATTTTGATACGCCATATTATTTGGCAAAACAATGCAATGGATGGGCATCTCGAGAGATGATTGATCATTATGTAAAATATGCAAAGTTTTTATTGAAACATTTTAAAGGACGTATCCAGTACTGGATACCCTTTAATGAAATCAACATGATTTTACATTTACCATACGTTGGTGGTGGATTGATACATTTCGATTTAAAAGATAAACAATTGATTTATCAAGCTATTCATCATCAGCTGGTTGCTAATGCAAAGGTTGTTAAGTTAGCACATGAAATTGATAAAAATAATCAGATGGGTTGTATGTTGGCTGGAGGAGATTGTTATCCATATTCGTGTAATCCAGATGATGTAATGTTGTCACTAAAGAAAAATAGAGATAGCTATATGTTTATTGATGTACAAGCGCGTGGACAATATCCAAGATATGCTTTATCAATGTTTGAAGAAAAGGATATTGAAATTATTGGTTTAGAAGAAGATAAAGAAATTTTAAGAAATACAGTCGATTTTATTTCTTTTAGCTACTACAATTCACGTGTTTGTAAAAGTGATTCTGAAGCTGTGAAGCTAACAGCAGGAAATATATTTCAATCTATTGAAAATCCTTACTTGAAATCAAGTGAATGGGGATGGCAAATTGATCCGGTTGGTTTGCGTATCACCATGAATCAGTTGTATGATCGATATCAAAAACCTTTACTAATTGCAGAAAACGGTTTAGGTGCTAAAGACATTATTAAAGATGGAGAAATACATGATCAATATCGTATTGATTATCTAAATCAACATATTCAAAGTATGAAATCGGCTATCAAAGATGGCGTAGAATGTATTGGTTATATGCCTTGGGCTGCTTTGGATTTAATCAGTGCATCAACGGGACAAATGTCAAAGCGCTATGGATTTATTTATGTGGATGCGGATGATGAGGGTAATGGTACTTATAAACGTATATGTAAAGATTCGTATTACTGGTATCGAGATTTATTACAAAAAGAATTGGTTGGGAAGTAGAAATTATGAAAAAAATTATCATTCGTGCAGACGATCTTGGCTATTCCAAGGCGGTTAATTACGGAATTCTAGACAGTGTCCGTGATGGAATCGTTAAAAATATTGGATTCATGGTTAATATGCCAGATTCTTGTCATGGTTATGATTTGATTAAGAATTTAGATGTTTGTTTGGGGTTACATGTGAATATATGTGTTGGAATGCCTGTGAGTGATCCAACATCTATAAAAAGTTTGGTCCAAGAAGACGGCTCTTTTAAGTCGAGTCGTATGCATCGAAGTAGCGATGAAGATATAGTGAGTTTATCTGATGCGATTTGTGAAGTTGAAGCACAATACCATCGTTTTGTGGAAATAACTAATAAAAAACCACAATACTTTGAAGCACATGCTATACCTAGTAAAAATCTTTTGCGAGCCATTGATATAGTTGGAAAGCGCTATAATTTAAAAGTCGTTGGCCTTTCATTGAATGGAGATCCAATACTTGTTAATGGTCATAAAGTGTATATGCATTTAGAAAGTATGCATAAAGATTATGATCCTTACGTAAGTTTTAAAAACATGGTTGCTAATGCACATGAAGATGGTTATGAGGTGATGATTTGTCATCCAGGCTATATTGATGAGCCATTGGTAAATTCATCATCCTTGGTATACCCACGTATGAAAGAAGTCGCAATGTTGATTGATCCAGTATTCAAAAAGTGGATAGAAGATGAACAAATCAATACATATACATTTGAAGACTTGTAATATAGTGTTTTTTGGAAAATTATATGAAAATTAGTGAATTGATTGAAGTTATAAAAAATTATCATAAAGGTGACGTAGATGGAGTTACAATTGATGATGAGACTACTAGAGATCAAATACTATATGGTGATCCAAATGTAGATTGCACAGGTATTATTACAACTTGCTGGGCAACAATCGAAGTAATCAAAGAAGCAATCAAAAAGAATGCGAATTTTATTATTTGCCATGAAGCATTGTTTTGGAATCACGGAGATAAACAAGACTGGCTGATTGAGAATAAAAATCAAGTTTACTTTGAAAAAAGAAAATTATTGGATGAATATGGAATCGTTGTATGGAGAGATCATGATTATATTCATTCAGGAATTCCAATGGAAGACGGATCATACAGAGATGGGATTTTTTACGGTGTTGCAAAATTGTTGAATTGGCATAATTGTTTTTCTGAAAGAGATACGTTTGAAAGTATAAATTTTGAAATTCCTGAAATTTCTGCCAAGGAATTAGTTAGTAAAATCATCGAAATATTCCATTTGAATGGCGTGAAATTCATTGGTAATCCGAACGCTAGAATCAACAAAGTTAAACTTCCAATGCATATAATTGGAGGCGCTAATGATTTGATAAATGAGGCAGAAAAAGAAGATATCAATTGTTTTCTAACCATGGAACTATCCGATTTTACATTTACGGAATATGTTCGCGATGCCGCTATGTTAGAACTTGATCGATGCATCATCGCTATGGGACATTTTAATATTGAAGAGCCGGGAATGTGGTATATGGCTCAATGGTTACAAGACATTATTCCAGAAAAAATTGATATTGAGTTTGTTCAATCTGGTGATAATTATCAATATTTTTCTTAAAGAATAATAAGTATAGAAAACATATATTAGACCGTAGACAAAGTCACTTTTGAGTAGGCATTGCTTTGCGGTCTTTTATTGTATTGTTTTAATATGGCCACTATTTGACGCTTACTGCGCAAGAATCAGAAAAAATTTATTTTTGATCAATTAAGAGTTGATTTTGTTCGAAATAAAGAGTACACTGTCTTTCCATTTACAAGAAAATATATCAATGAATTTAATTTGAGAGGAGTTGATTGATATGCGAATTCTTATTGATGATAAAGAAATAGACAATCGAGCTTATATTATGCCTTGGTATAATGATGGAACGTGCTTTAATTTTAAAAGTCCAGATACACAAATTGATCCTGAAAAAGTGAATAACATAGATTGTCCTTTAAGTGTAAAAACACTTGTGATTGAATGTGATTTAAAGGATTATTCTTTTATTCGTCAAATGAAAAACTTAACTCAATTGTACATATATACAGGTACAAATATTACAGATTTATCATTTTTAGAAGGGCTTGAAAAGCTGAAACAACTTTGTATATTGAAGAGTCATATAACTTCTTTGGAAAGCTTAAAAAAACTAATCGAACGCAAGTATGAGATATATGAGAGTATATCCAAAGATGAAATAATAGAAAGATTAAAATATCAATTTGAAGGTATCTGTATTCAAAGTGATGCCTATGATTCAGATGGTACAGAGCTAGTTAAATCAGGAATTTGTACGGATGATATAAGAATAAATGAGCATCTAATTTCATATGCATATAGCTTGAGAAAACGTCGAGAAGAGATGGCTAAAAAATTGGAAAAAGGTCTAAGATGAATGAAATCTTAGACCTTTGTTTTAACCTAACGAATCTGTCCATTACCCTGGACTATGTATTTATATGTAGTTAATTCTTCAAGTCCCATAGGACCTCTGGCATGAAGCTTTTGTGTGGAAATACCAATTTCACAACCTAAGCCAAACTGACCTCCATCTGTAAATAGTGTTGAACAATTCACATATACAGCAGCACTATCAATGAATTGAGTGAATAATCTGGCATGTTCGACACAACGTGAAATTAAATTCTTACCACCTCTAGGAATCAATAGATCAATATAGCCCACGCCTTCCATTAATTCATTGGCACTTTGATGGGTTGTATCTTGAATCAATTGCACAATATTTGGATTTACACCACATTTTTGAATGCCTTCTTGTAGTGCTTGTACAATCGCATTGGTACTATTCCAAGCTTCCTTACCAATTCTTAAAATACAGGTATTTCCACTTTTGATGCATAAAGTCGCTGCATCACTTGTCACATTAGGTCGACTTTCATAAATAATCGCAATGACACCTAATGGTACACTTACCTTTTGAACAACTAGACCATTGTCTAATGTTCTTTCATTAAATACTTTTCTAGTTGGATCTTCTAGTTTTACGACATCTAATATACCTTGAGCCATATCATTCAACCTTTGATTATTTAACTTCAAACGATCCTTCATGACATCACTTACTACAGCTTTTTCTAAATCGATTTTGTTTGCATTTAAATATCTTTTTCGTGATCTAATAAAGATTGTGCCATAGATTCTAAGATTTCATTCTTCTTTGTTTCATCACACAACATCAATGATTGAGTGGCAGCCTTGGCATTTTCCATGATTTGTAAAGTTGTCATATTATGCTCCTTTCTTGGCCACAAAGCGTGTGCCAATACTTTCATTATCTAAAATGGAATATAAAGCTTCAGGATTTTGAACATTGGTAATAATCATGTCCAACCCTGCATCCATACAGATTTTGGCAGCCTCTAACTTTGTTCTCATACCACCCGTACCGACATTGGAATTTACACCTTGTCCAAAACTCATGATTTTATCATCCAATTCATAGACAACAGGAATTAATTTCGCATTTTCATTCTTATGAGGATCATCATACAATCCATCAATATCAGATAAAACGACATATAAATCGGCATGAATATTTTTAGCTAGAATGGCACCCAAGTTGTCATTGTCGCCAATCACAATTTCTTCAGTCGCAATCTTATCATTTTCATTTACGATAGGTAGAACGTTTCTTTTTAATAAATGTTCCATGGTATTGATGAAGTTTGTTTTTCGATCCTCATTTTCAACATCGGCCTTTGTGATTAAAATTTGTCCCACGATATGATTGTATTGTGAAAATAAAGAATCATAGGTATACATCAATTCACATTGCCCAATGGCAGCACAAGCTTGTTTTCCCGGAAGATCATGCGGCTTTGAGTCCAATCCCAATTTTCCCATGCCCATTCCGATGGCACCACTCGATATTAGAATGACTTCATGTCCTGCATTTTTAATGCCGCTAAGCACTTCACATAACTGTTTCATTCTACGAATATGTAAAAGACCTGTATTTTCGTATGCCAAAGTACTTGTACCTACTTTAATGACTACGCGCATATATTTCACTTCTTTTTCAAAAAATATTTTTTTAATAATAACACAATTTTATATTTCTATAATACTTTTTTCTGCCCTTTCATTGAGAACGCTATCATTATTAGACATAATACTTATATGGACAAAATAATGAATCAAGTTTTAAAAGAGAACTCAATAGGATTATGGAAATTAGATGGGAATCAATTGTATGGGGATGATTGCTTTTTAGATTTAATTGGAGTACCAAAAGAAATGGATGCACAAGCATGCTTAAAATTTCATTTATCACATGTACATCCTGAAGATCAAGAGCAATTTGGAGAATACGTAAGAAAACTAAGCGAAGAAAGAACGGAAATAGTGTATCGGTTTTTACATCCTGAAAAAGGGGTTATGATGATTCGCTGTTCAGGTAAGAAAATGGAAGATGGTACGATTGCAGGGATTCATCAGGATATAAGTGATATTGTACGTTTAGAAAAGGATAAGATCTTAGAAACATATCTTGCAGAAACCAATGAGAAATTGCGGAATCAAAATGTTGCCCAGAATGATTACTATAAGGAAATTCTAGATGAATTACCTTGTGGTGTATTCGCATATACAGTGAAAGAACATAGAATTGTTCATTTAAATAAAAGAGCTTTAGATATGTTTCATATAGATTCATTTGAAAATACGCAAAGTAAGATGCGTTCGATATTTGAAAAGTTTGAATATCCAGATTCAACCACAAATGAGCGCTTGATTGCATTAAGAAAATATGATAATTCGGTAGATTTTGAAGTGATCATTAATCCTAAAGAAACTTATGAAATTCATGCACTCGCAAAGTCAAAAGTTTTTATGAATCCAGATCATGAACGCATTATCATTACGGTATTTTTAGATATTTCAAATATGGTCATGTTGAAAAAAGCTTTAGAACAAGCTAAAGAAGGAAGTGCAGCTAAAAGCGCCTTCTTATTTAACATGTCCCACGATTTAAGAACACCATTAAATGCCATAATTGGCTTTAGTGAATTGATGAAAAGTCATTGGGAGGATTCAAAAGTTTCTAGAAACTATCTAGAAAAGATTGATGAATCTAGCCAATATTTACTTTCTTTGATCAATAATATTTTAGAGATGTCTAAAATTGAGAGCGGAAAAGAAGAATTGAAAGAAAAACCATGGGATATTTATACGTCTTGCGATAATCTTCTACAATTCTTTGAACCTGATATTCGTCAAAAGAATCAGACATTAAACTATTCTGTGAATATTCAACACAATATGATTTTAACGGACTCATTAAAAATCAGAGAAATCTATGTGAACTTAATGAGTAATGCGATCAAATACACGGATGCTGGTGGAACTATTTCTTTTTCATTAGAAGAAATTGAAAGAGAAAAAGGGTTATCAGACTATAAAGTGATTATTCAAGATACGGGTATTGGTATATCTAAAGAATATTTACCGCATATCTTTGAATCGTTTTCAAGACAAAGAACATCTAGTGAATCAGGAGTCTTAGGAACAGGATTAGGAATGCCAATCGTTAAAAAATTGGTGGATCTAATGCATGGAACTATAAGTATCGAAAGTGAAGAAGGCAAGGGAACAACAGTCGTTGTTAGTCTTCCTCATCGATATATCATAGAAAAACAAGAAGTCAAAGAAGTGGATGATAAAAAAATTGATCTTACAGGAAAACATATTCTTCTTGTGGAGGACAATGATTTAAATGCCGAAATTGCACAAACATTACTTGAAGACAAAGGGATTAAAGTGACTTGGGCGAAGGATGGATTAGAAGCTGTAATGATGGTAAAGGAAAATACAATGGATTGTTTCGATTGTATCTTAATGGATATTCAAATGCCAAGAATGAATGGCTTTGAAGCTTGCAAAGTCATACAATCTTTGCCAGATGATCGAAGCAAACTTCCAATCATTGCATTAACGGCCAATGCCTTTGAAGAAGATCGTAAAGATTGTTTAGATGCAGGTATGAGTGAACATGTTTCAAAACCGATTGAAATTCAATCTTTACTACAAACAATAGAATCGGTACTAAAAAAATAGCGGCAAGTCCGCTATTTTAAATTTTCTAAGAATAAGAAATCTTTAAATTTAATATGTTGTACATTACTTGTAGAATAATCAATATCATCCATTGTGATGATGATTTTTTTATCTATTTGACTAACACCATTAAAAGCTTTGAATTCACGTTCATACGCTTTATCTTCGGCAACACTATATGCGACTTGGATATAATATTTTAGATTGTCTTTTTGAGCTAGAAAATCAATTTCCTTTCCCTTATTGTCATAGACGGTAAGACTATATCCCATATATATAAGTTCATTGTATATTATATTTTCTAGATTATGCGTTAAATCATAACGATTGTTTAATTTACGAATCGAATTTAACGAAACATCACAATTATAAATTTTTGTAGGATACTCCAATTCTGTTTTTGTTCTAGAAGAATATTGTTTGATTGGTTCAATAATATAAGCCTCTTCTAAATAGCCAATCCATTTCTTGACGGTATTTATACTGCATTTTGTGCCATGCGTATTCATATAATCGCAAATAGATTTTACGGAATAATTTCTTGCATTTGATATTAAAATGAAATTAACAACCTTTTTAAAATCTTCGGATTTTCGAATTTTATAGCGATTGATTATATCATTTGAAACAATAGTTTCATCTAAATCATTCAAGTATCTTTTTTGAGCTTCTAAAGAATTAAATTCAATTCGTTTAGGGAAGCCTCCCCATACTAAATAATCCGTTAGAGAAATTTCTTTGTTTAATTCTTTTCCATATTCATATAATTCTCTATATACAAATGGACGAATATGAAATGCGACATAGCGACCCGATAATTCTTTAGTGAATTCACGAGATAATAGTTTGGAATTGGATCCGGTAATAAATAATGAACAATTATGTTTTCGAAGTGTTTTACACGCGATAGACCAATTATCAATTGTTTGAATTTCATCTAAGAAAACATAGCATAATTCATTTGTATCACGATTGTTGTCAATATAGTCTACAATGTCTTGCCATGAGGTTAAATTAGATGTAACGGCACGATCTTCAAAATCAAGATAAATTATATTTGATGATTTTTTTGCGATTTCAGTATTGATTTGTTCCAATATGATGGATTTTCCACATCTTCTGACTCCCGTAATGATTTTAATTAAATCACTATCATAAAATGGGCGTATTTCTGATAAATATTTCTCTCTAAGTATCATATGTGTATCCTCCTATTGAAATTATATTCAAAATCATACAGAAATGTCAATACTACTGAAAATAATGTCGATATTGTGCAGAAGTTTCAATAGGATTATTTATAGAGCTTTAAGCCTTTTTTTGGATTCTTTAAGAATGCACCAAGACTTGCTGCATATTTTAATCCCACATGATCAAAGTTAGGAATACCGGCGGACATTCCATTTTTAAAGATGCCAATATTCACATCGACATCGATTGAAACAATTTCCTCATCTAATACTTTAGCAGCATGAGCTAAGCATAACGCAACACATACAGGTTCTGTACAACCTAGTGCAGGTGTTACATCTTGTTTTAATAATTGTATACATTCTTTTCTTGTTAACATAAAATCACCATAAATATTATACAAAAAGATTACAGTTCTTAATAAGGACTTGTGCTATAATATAAAATTGGAAAATATAACCGAGGTATAAGAAAGTGAAGAAAAAGACAATAGTTCCGTTGATTGTATTTCTTGTAGGAATATGTCTATTGAGTGTATTTACATATAATACAAATGTTCAAATTCAAAAAGATAGGCGTACGATCGCAAAATTAAATGCTGTGACATATGGTCAGCGTATAGAAAATGATATTGAAAATGGAATTGAAATAACAGATACTTTAAAACAGTTATTAATAAATGGAAATGGTCAAATCATAAATTTTTCCAAAATAGCTGAAAATCTAATGTCTTATTCTATACAAAGTGTGCAATTAGCACCAAATGGAGTGGTAACAGAAATTTATCCTGAAGAAGGAAATGAAGCAGGTAAAATTGATTTATTAAAGGATTCTTATCGAGGTGAAATTTCGAATTACGCAAAAGAATATCATACAATCATTACCCAAGGTCCTGTCGAATTGAAACAAGGAGGTTCTGGGCTTGTTGTTCGTAATCCTATTTATCTAGAAGATTAGAAGATGAAAATGGACAAGAATATTTTTGGGGATTTACGATTGCAATTTTGCGTGTTCCTGAAGCTTTTGAGGATTCGACAAATGCTTTATCTAAGTTTAAATATAATTATCGCCTTTTAAGAGAAACGTCTGTTTTAGATAAGAAACATGTGGTGGTTGATGCGAATTGCGATAAAATGATTCGCCCTGCCACTTATAATTTGACTGTTGAAAAAGAAAAATGGAAACTTGAAATCATGCCTAGAGCTGGATGGAGCAACTCTAAAACTTTATATTTAATTTTCTTTGGAGGGCTATCCTTAGTTCTTCTACTAACTGAAATTATAAGAGTCTTATTCCTATTGGATGAAAGAAGAGTTGAATTAAAAGAACTAGCCCATAAAGATGGACTGACTAAGCTTTATAATCGATATGGATTTGATGAAGTGGCCGAAAAGATGATTTCAAAAAATCCAAAAGAACATTGTGTAGCCATATTATTAGATGTAGATGATTTCAAATTAATAAATGATATGTATGGACATGCCTATGGGGATAAAGCTTTGATAAGTCTAGCCGCAAATATGCGAAAATTCTTTCCATCTTCTGCATTGCTTGGTAGAAATGGAGGGGACGAATTCTGTATTTTTTTGCCAAATTGTACAGCTGAAGAATTGAAAGAATCTTTGATTGAATTCACAAAAACGCCAAAAACATTTTCGTATAAAGGGCAAACATATTCTTTTTGTATCTCACTTGGATATGCCGAATATCCAAATGATGCGATTGAAAGATCTCAACTCATGCGTTGTGCCGACACAGCTCTTTATGAAGTAAAACTTCATGGTAAAAATGGATGCATAGCCTATCAAGAAGGATTTCAATCGGGTGTTCGTAAACAACTAGGATTTGTGTTAAATGATATTTCTGAAAACTTACCTGGAGCCTTTATGATCTATCGTGCGGATAAAGAGGATGATGAAATCTTTTATGCCAATAAAGAATTTTTAGATTTGGCTGGATATGAAAATCTAGATGCATTATTTAAAGGTACAAAGAAAAGTTTTAGAAACTTAATTTGTGAAGATCAACAAAAAGCGGTAGAAACTAGTATTTGGAATCAAATTGAAAGTGGAAATATGGACGACTATATTCATTATCAATTAAGAAGACAAGATGGAACCTATATTCCTGTACTTGATCAAGGAAGGATTGTGGAGAGCGAACGTTTTGGTCGAGTTTTCTATGTTTTATTTATGGATTGGCAAGCTATGCAGTCGCATTATAGTGAAAAGTTTAACGCAAAAGATGTATGATAATTTTTGTCACACACCTTTTTTCGTTTTATAATGAAACCATGAAAAATAAAAATTTAATTTATCAAATACTAATTAGTTTTGTGTTGGTTTCTGTTTTAACGAATATGGCATGTTTGTTTATTCGTAACAGCGTCATTCAACAAGAAAAATTAAAGGCAGAATATACAGTAAATTCAACAATCAATCGTGTTGAAATAAAGCTTGAGTCGTATATTGAAAAAGTAGGCTTTTTAAAGAAAACAATTGAAGCTGGAATTGATTTAGACGATGCTTACTTTGAATCTGTGGCATCCAGACTATATGGAGATGATCCGGCTGTTAAGACAATTGAACTTGCGCCAAACGGAATTATTCAAAATGCATATCCATTCAAAGAAAATCAAAAAGCTATTGGCATGAATATGTTAAAAGAGCGTGATCGTAAACAGGCTGCTACTTTGGCAAAAGATACAAGGAAATATACATTAGAAGGTCCTTACGATTTAAAACAAGGTGGAAAAGGAGCTTTATTATACGATCCCATCTATGTGAATGAAAAGTTCTGGGGATTTTCCATTTTAGTCATTGATTGGGATGCATTTTTAGATGAAATTCACTTAAGTGATTTGAAAAAAGCATCTTATGATTTTGTCATTTGGAAAAAAGATCGTAGTACAAAGGAAAAGATAGTAATTGCGCAAAGCTCAAAAAATATAGATTCAAATACATTGTTGATCAAGTGTAAGCTTCCCAACAATAAATGGAATTTTGAAATTGTGCCAAAACAAGGTTGGATCAATACATATGTAATAAGAAGCTTAGTTATTGCGAGTGTTTTAATTGATTTTCTAGTAACGGCCGCCATTGCTCAATTTGAAATTCGCCATCGAAAAGATTTAGAGTATGCAAGTCAAATTGAATGGCAGGCAAAAAAAGCACAAGAAGCAAGTGCTGCCAAATCTCGTTTCTTATTTAGTATGTCACACGACATTCGTACACCTATGAACGCAATCATGGGATATACGGAATTGATGGAAAAGAATATTGGAAATGCAGAAAAAGAAAAAGATTATCTATCCAAGATTCATTCTTCTAGTAAATTTCTTTTAGATTTAATTAACTCCATTTTAGAAATGGCTCGTATTGAAAGTGGAAAAGAAACATTGAATATAAAGGCATGTAATATATTTGATGTGTTAGATTCTTTGAATTCTGTCTTTGAAAAATTAGCTCATGAAAAAGGATTAGAGTATCAATATACGACAAAAATTCAACATCCATATATTTATTGTGATCCAATTAAACTTGAAGAAATATTATTGAACATTATAGGTAATTCCATTAAATATACTGATGAAGGTATGGTTTTAATTCAAATAGAAGAAGGAAAGTCTGGCCAGTTTCAATGCATGATTCAAGATACAGGTATTGGAATGAGCGAAGCATATTTGCCACATGCCTTTGAAGACTTTTCTAGAGAAAAATCAGGTACGCAAACGAGCGTAAAAGGTACAGGGCTTGGCTTATCGATTGTAAAATCTTTGGTTGAATTAATGAATGGTACAATTGAGATTTCAAGTCAAGTCAATCAAGGGACAACAACTCGAATGAAATTTCATTTTGAAATTGCCAAAGAAAGTGAGTTAGAAAAAAATCAAGAAACGAATATTATAGACCTTAAAGGAAAACACATTTTACTAGCTGAAGACAATGATTTAAATGCAGAAATTGCGATGACACTTTTATTTGACTATGGATTGATTGTAGATCACGTAAGTGATGGAATTGCTTGTGTAAAACAAGTCAAAGAAAAAGAATACGATGTAGTTTTAATGGATATTCAAATGCCAAATATGGATGGTTATCAAGCAACACAAAAGATTCGTGAATTTAGTGATATTCCAATTGTGGCGATGACGGCCAATGCCTTTGAAGAGGATAAACAAAAAGCATTATCCATTGGAATGAACGGACATATCGCAAAGCCAATCGATATGGATAAAGTTATTAAAACACTATCAAATGTTTTTGTGTTTAAATGTCCCGTTTGTGGAAAATATACATTTCAATCTGGACCAGGAAGCTATGAAATCTGTCCAGTATGTGGATGGGAAAATGATAAAGCACAATATAAAGATCCAAATTTAAAAGGTGGAGCCAATAAACTAAGTTTGAAGGAGTATAAAGAACGATATGAAAAGAATCATCAATAAATATTTGCTCTTATTCCTTTGTATATTCTCACTTGTACTTCCAACAGGATGTGAAATTAAGGAACAAAAACAAGTAGTCGTAGACTATCAAGAATACCATTTTCGTAATGAAGATTTGTTAGAGTCTCACTATGAAAAACATGGTAAAGAAATGGGATTTTCATCATCAAAAGAATACGAAATGAGTGCCAGTGATGTTGTGAATGATCCAGATTCTTTACATAAAAGAGAAAAAGAAGATGGAGATGATATATACTACAAAGAAGATACCAATGAATTTGTGGTTGTATCCACGGATGGGTATATTCGAACCTATTTTAATCCAGATTCTGGTAAGAAATATTTTGATAGGCAATGATGAAAAAAAGGCCGAATGTCAGATTAAAACCTGAATATTCGGTCTTTCTTGTCATTAAGCTAAAACTTTTTCTGGTTGTTTATAAATATTTCTATTTAAAATACGAACCAAAACAGGAATGACAATCAATTGAAGGATGATACCTGGAAGACAAGTGATAAAGCTTGCTGTCATAAATACAGATAATGTATATCCTTGTGTACTAAGAATACATGTATTGACTAAACCATTCACAATTCTTCCTGCAAGCATCGCAATAATTAAGCTTGCATATAGTTTAGTCATTTCATTCTTCATTGAAATATATTGTGTACATAAACCAGCAACTAAGCCATATACCGCAAGTTCAATCATCATTTGTGGCAACATCATTGCAGGTGGCATACCTGTCATTACGCTTGAAAGAAATGGTGTAATAATTCCACATGCTAAACCATATGGCCATCCACAAAATAATCCACAAATTAATACAGGAATGTGCATTGGTAAAAATATGCTTCCAGCATTTGGAATCACATGAAATGCCATTGGAAGTAATACACCTAAAGCGATGCATAAAGCGCAAGATACTAGTTTTTTGGTGATACTATTCATCATTAAATACCTCTTCTTCTAAAAAATACTTGGTAAGGATGTATGGACAGATTAAGATTTAACATTGCACATATTGTTTTAAATAATCGATATCTAGAATTAATATTTTTTGATTTACAATCTTAATGACGCCTTCCTTTTTTAGCTCACAAAGAATTCGACTCACACTGTTTCGAGTGGAAATTCCACAAAATCCTGCGATATCATCATTTGTGATTTGAAAATCAATAAGAATACCCGCCTCTACTTTTCGACCAAATAAATGGATTAATTGATATAAGAAGGAGCATATTGCACCTGTTTTTCCATTCATCATCATAAGTTGTTGGCGAAAAATAGCTTCCGTTAATTTTTCTCGATAATATGCGTTTACATAATCTTGTAGTTTTTGATCTTGATTTACATAACTCCAAAATAACACTCGAGGAATTCTATAGAATGTGGCCACATCACTTTCAACACGAACATTAAATGGAGCAGATGTATATTGACTTACTTCATCTTTTAATAAAGAAATAATATCAGGTGTATTGATATAAGAAATGTTGAATTCACGACCATCATGCAGGATGATACTTGTCTTAATTACCCCTTCTTTTAACACATAGGTATCTTGTTGTTCAAGCCCATAATATGCTAAATAGGTGTGTCTTTTTTTCTGTATAATAGGCACATTTTTCTCTTTTAGTCACATTTAACAAAAAAGGATATAGACACCTTTAATGTCAAATAGGCTTGTACACTTAAATAGGCTTGTACACTTTACCTGTAAGTAAGGTAATGAAACATATGTACAGAAATCAATTTATACAAGACGCTGTATAATTGTTAATTTCAGCTTTATATCCTAATTTATTAAATGTGTCTTTCTCTTTTAAAAAATTTAATAAGTATTCGTTGTCCATATTCGCTCTCCTTTACCAGTTTTGGATTATAACAATACTCCAAACTTTGCGAAACAACAAATGTTAACATGAAATGAGGTTTCACAATTTTTTAATTCGGATTATATTAATCTCTGAAAAAAAAGGAGAGATAAAAATGTTTGAAATGAATGTGCCTTATGATAAAGGCCAAATGAAAATCAAATTAGAAGATAAGAACTTAGCTGGTGTCCTTGAAGGAAGACAAAGCGATTATAAAACTACACTTTCTGAAAATGAAATTGTAGAACAATCGTTAAACAATCCAATTGGTTCAAAAAGTTTAGAAGAACTAGCTAAGGATAAGAAAAATATTGTCATTATCAGCTCAGACCATACGCGTCCTGTGCCTTCAAAAATTATTACACCTATTCTTTTAAGAAGAATTCGTAGTGTATCACCTGATGCGCGTATTCGTATTTTAGTTGCGACAGGATTTCATAGACCAAGTACACACGAGGAACTTGTGGCAAAATATGGAGAAGAAATTGTAAAAAATGAAGAAATTGTTATGCACGTATCGACAGATGATTCTTCTATGGTAAAAATCGGACAATTACCAAGTGGAGGCGACTGCATTATCAACAAAGTTGCAGCTGAAGCTGATTTATTGATTTCTGAAGGCTTTATTGAAGCCCACTTCTTTGCAGGATTCTCTGGAGGAAGAAAATCTGTATTGCCAGGCATTGCTTCTTATAAAACAATCATGGCAAATCATAGTGGTGAATTTATCAATGATAAAATGTCACGTCCAGGAAATTTGCAGCACAATTTAGTCCATGAAGATATGGTTTATGCGGCAAGAACGGCTAAACTTGCCTTTATTGTCAATGTCGTATTGAATGGAAATCATGAGATTATTGGCTCTTTTGCCGGAGACATGGAAAAAGCTCATGAAAAAGGTTGTGATTTTGTTCGTTCTTTGGCAAGTGTAAATAAAGTCAATTGCGATATCGCAATCAGTACGAATGGTGGTTATCCTTTGGATCAAAATATTTATCAAGCCATTAAAGGTATGACAGCTGCTGAAGCTACATTAAATCCTGATGGTATTATCATCATGATTGCAGGATGTCGTGATGGACATGGAGGTATTGGATTCTACCACAATATTGCCGATGTAAAAGATCCAGAAGAATTTGAACAAAAAGCTATTCATACACCTCGTTTAGAAACGGTTCCAGATCAATGGACATCTCAAATCTGTGCACGTATTCTAGCTCATCACAAAGTTATTTTGGTTTCCGATTTAGTAGATCCTCAACTTGTGAAAGATATGCATATGGATTTAGCTACAACTGTAGATGAAGCTTTAGAAAAAGCATTTGAAATAAAAGGAAAAGATGCCAAAGTTGCCGTCATTCCTGATGGCTTGGGTGTCGTTGTAAATATGTAAGGAAGGAAATTTGAATTTATGTTACACAATTTAATTGCGGAATTTTTATCAACAGGACTTATGATCTTATTTGGTGTGGGAGTACATTGTGATGAAGTTTTGACAAACACAAAATACCACGGAAGCGGACACATCTTTGCAATCACAACATGGGCATTTGGCATAAGTGTTTGTCTATACATTTTTGGTGGCGTATGCATGAATCCTGCCATGGTACTTGCACAATGTGTTTTAGGTATGCTTCCATGGACAAGCTTTATTCCATACGTTATTGCCGAATTTTTAGGCGCACTTGTAGGAGCTTTGATTTGTTATGTGATGTATAAAGATCACTTTACAGAAAGCGAAGGAAATGTAAATCCAATCGCCATTCGTAATATTTTCTCTACGAATCCAAACTGCAGAAATTTGCCAAGAAACTTCTTTGTCGAAACGATTGCCACTACAGTTTTCTTGAGTGCAATTTTAGCTGTTGCTACAAAATATGAAACACAATTACCTATTGGTGTTGGACTTATTGTATGGGCTGTTGGTATGGGTCTTGGAGGAACAACTGGATTTGCGATGAATCAAGCTCGTGATTTAGGACCTCGTTTGGCATTCCAATTATTACCTATTAAAAATAAAGCCAATAATGATTGGCAATATGGACTATTAGTTCCAGGAATTGCTCCTTTTGTAGGTGCATTACTTGCTGCTTTGTTCTGCCATTTGTTTTTAGGTATTTAATATTAGAAAAGACAGATATTCAAAATTATACTGAATATCTGTCTTTTTTTATATTTTCTTTTGCGCTTTTAAATCATAAAGGGCAATACCTAAACAGAAGATTTCAGAGACGGTACAACTGATCCAAATTCCATTTTCCTTAAATAATGTTGTACAAACAAATAGAGATAATAAGACAAAGAGAATACCACGAGAAATCGAAAGCACAAAGGCTTTTCTAGGCTCTTCTAAAGCGACCATGTAGCCGCTAGTGATCACGACATGTCCCATAATCAAAAAGACAAAGCTAAATTGGCGTAGGGCTGTAATGGTATTAAAGTAGTTTTCTGTATTTACTGGAATAAAGGCAGTCGTGATATTTGGTGCAAATGCTTCTACAATTAAGAATAATAAAACTTCAGCACAAGAGACTAAAACACGTGCATATTTATGGAAAGTTGAAACGGCTTTTTTATCGCTTCGACCATAGTAGTAGCTAACCAAAGGCTGCGTTCCTTGACTGGTTCCCACCATCACCATCAATACTAAGTTATAGATATACATTAAGACGGTAAAAGTAACGAGTCCATCCGTGCCAAGGAGTTGATTGATACGATAGTTAAATACTGTAATCATTATGCCTGGAGAAATTTCAGAAATACAATCGGGAAGTCCTAATGAAAGAATTCTAGAATATTCATGCCAAGGATAGTTTGCCTTCACAAAATGGAAATGCGATTTGTGGCTAAACGCAAAATGATAAAAGAAAAAGCAGAAAGTTACAAGTTGAGATAAACCTGTAGCTAAGGCAGCACCACTAATTCCCATATCGAATGCTCCCATAAATAATGGATCAAGAACAAGGTTGGTTCCAGCTCCTAGACAAATACCTATAATGGATTTTTGTGGAAAGCCATCGGCCTTTAAGAGAACTTCAAAACAATAAGAGACTATATAGAAAAAGGAGAAGCAAGATAATACTTTTATGTAGGTATCTGTATTGTTAAATACATCTTCATTGGCTCCTAAAAATTCTGTAATATGATGCGAATTTATAAAAGATAAAACCGCAATGCATAGGGCCACACAAGAAATCGTGATGGTATTCATTGTGAATACTTCATGCATTTTTCTTTCTTCATTCGCACCACGATAGATCGACATGACAGTGCTTGATCCAATCGCAAATAAGACTCCAATGGAGAAAATGGTTGTAACATATGGACTTGCCACGTTTATGGAAGCTAATGCTGTATCGCCTTGGTAGTGGGCAACAAATATACCGTCTACTAAAGTATATAGATTAAAGATAACCATCGAACATATGGATGGTATGACAAACTTAAGATATTGTTTCAACATAAAAATCACCAATTACAGTGTAAACCTTGGTATAATACTAAGGTCAAGGGTGATATTATGAAAAAATATTATAAAATTAATGAAATCGCTAAATTATACAATATTAAAACAGACTCTTTAAGATACTATGAAGAAGTAGGATTAATTTGTCCTATGCGTTCAAAATCCAATTATCGATTATATACACTGAATGATATTTATATCTTAAATATTATTCGAGATTGTTTAAAACTAGGGTATGATACATCACAAATCAAGGAATATTTAGACAATCGAAGTGTAAATAATACGATTGCGTTTTTAAAAGAAGAAGAGGAGTTGATTCAAAGACAGATTCGAGATTTACAATCTACATTGTCTTCCATTCAAACACGTATTGAAGATTTGGATCGTACCAAACAAATTGATTTTAATACATGCAAAATTGAAGCATATCCCAAAAGATATTGTCGGTACTTAAAAGAAAAAATTGATCAAGATGAAAAAATTGACTTTTTATTGACGAAACTGAGTGAATCGATGGAAGAAGATATTTCTGTACTTGGAAATATGGATTCAGGCAGTGTAGTCGAATATAAAAATGATGAATTCGTCTATACAAGTGTATTTATTTTAACTCAAGAAGAAAAACATGACTTTATTCTAGATGAAGGCATGTATTGTACATATACGTATTCAGGCCAGTATGATCGTACCAATCAATTGTTTTATAAAATGAAAGATTGGATTCAAGAACACAATTATAAAATCGAAGGACCATTCTTAGAATTTTTATTGATTGATATACATGAAACAAAAAAAGTGGAGGAGTATATTACTTCCATCCACGTTAAGGTTAAACCAAGATGATAAATCCAGATGCAATTGGTTTATATTCTTCAACATCCATTGAATCATAGTATAAATCTCCATTTGCATCTAATACTAGAATTCGATGATTTTCACAAATCATTGGTAAGACTTCTAAAGTGTTGTTGATTTTGTAGACTTGATTTTCTTTTTCAAACAATTGAAAATTATATGGTTCTATATCATCTTCACAAATATAGGTGTAGCTAGCACAATATAATTTACCATCTTCAAAGTAAGGTTCAATGCGATCTCTAGAACCGTTACAAGGCGTGTTTAAATAGCTTTTGGCATGTGTATCATCGATTACTTCAATTGGAAATTCAGATACGACTGGTTCAGATTTATTGCCATGTACAATCAATGATAGTGTATCTTCTGTCCTATTAAATTCAACACTGCATAACATTTGGTTTGTGACAATATCATAATAAGTTGTATCACACACAATATATTTCTTGTTTAATCTAGATTTCCAGACTGAGTTGAGTTCTTGTTTTTTGGCTTTTTGTGCAAACGCAACCGTACGATTTCTTGTTGTCTTTAAAAGATAATCCCCTTCAAAGAAGATTTGATTTCCTTTTTCATTGGTCCATTTGCCATCTGCATAATTTAATAAATCACTCATGATCCAGCCTTTTTCTGTTTTGTCTTGCACAACCATACTTGATTTTATGGTTGTGATTTTTTGTAAACCAAAGGCATGGGCATAAATTCCTGAATAATCTGGATATGTATTTGGTTCTAAATAAGTATTGAATAGGCGCATTAAAGTTGTCGGAACTTCTAATCCACAATCATGTGTTTCACTGAATGCGAGTACGGCATTGTATTTAGGAACAATGATCAGTCTTGAACTAAAGAACATACTGTTTCCACCTTTTGCCAGAACTCCATCACCAAAATCATAGTCTGGATCATGGTGTTTGACTAGATCCCAGCCTAAGCCAAAATCAATGGCGCCTAGATCTGATTCTAGAAATGTAGTGCCCCAGGATTTAGCCATTAAAGCTTTTGACTTTTCACTAATAATAGAATTAGGCTCTAGAAAGAGTTGACCAAATTTGCATAAATCAATCATAGAAGTAGTGATACCACCAGCTCCTTGAATTGGAAAGTATTCTTTTGGTTTCTTACCTTCAGAAACTAAAGGATAATCTGAATTGATTGTATATGTTGTATTTGTGCTATTTGCACCAATCTTTTCTGTAATATATTTCTTTAAAACATCTTCATAAGGCATATTACGAACTTTTGAAACAACCATTTCAGCGAGTGTAAAACCATCATTACAATAGGTGCTATAAGTTCCTGGATTCGCCTTTAGTGTACTATTTGATAAGTAGTTTAGAACTTCGGAATAATAATCAAATTTAGAAGTGGTTGAAACACTAAAATGTTTCCATTGCGTACCTGGAAGTCCACTTGAATGATCTAGGCACATGCGTACTGTAATATCTTTATATCTCTTATCTTTCATTGTAAATTCAGGAAGAATATCAGAGACTTTATCTTCGAGTTGAATCAATCCTTCATCCACTAACTGCATAACACATACGGTACAATAGATTTTAGAAATGGAACATACATTAAATGTGCAATTTGTTGTGATGGGCTGATTGTTGATTTTGTCTATGACACCTATTGCATCGGCACATACAATTTTTCCATCCTGCATAAAGGCATAGCTACATGCTGTATAGTCTGGTTTTACCATAGCTTTTAATAATTGAGTAACTTGATTTTCCATATAATTTCTCCTTTTTTAAAAGAAAACGAGAAGATAAACCTTCTCGCTAGTCTGCAACGGTATCAATTAAAATGCTGTGATAGGCATTCACAATATCGTCAACCGTTTCTTCAACATTCGCATTGTTGACAGCTACATAAGCAGCGTATTTTTGGTACAATGGGTATCTTTCTTTATGCATTTGTTGAAGGGCTTGTTTAGAACTTGATAAAGGTCTATTTGGATCGGAACTAATTAACTTATCGATATCGCGGTCAATGAAGATCGTAATTCCATTTAAATGTAAAAAGTCCATATTGACTTTATGTTTAATGACACCACCACCTGTCGCAATGATTTTATTGTTCATCTTACTCGCTTCAATCGCAACTTCTGTTTCAATTGCTCTAAATCCAGCTTCTCCTGATTCTTGGAAGATTTCTGGAATGCTTTTGCCGGCTTTGGCAATAATCATATCGTCTAAGTCGAAAAATTCTTTTCCAAGCTTTTCTTCAAGCATTTTACCAATTGTTGTTTTACCAGCACTTGGCATACCAATCAATACGATGTTACAACGATCTTTCAACATTTCTTTTTTGATTTCATCAATGATGGAATCATCAAAAGACATATTTTCAAAAATTTCAAATGTATATTTGGCCTGCGCAATCAACATCTCCAAACCAACTACACGCTTGATGTTTGCTTCTTGAGCTTCAAAACATAAACGTGTAAGAATTGGGTTGTATACAACATCCAATACACATTCTAATTTGTGGAACCAACTTACATCAACGGGTGCATTCATAATATTTGGATACATGCCTACTGGACTTGTATTGACGATAATATCTGCATCTAAGTGAGATGTATACATTTCATCATAGCTAATAGCACCACGATTTGCACTTCTTGAAACAATCACAATGTCTTTTGCGTTTTCGTGTTCACAAACGGCTTTTACAGCAGCACAAGCACCACCATTACCAATAATCAAGACTTTTTTGCCTTCCATATGTACGTTGTGTGCTTTAACCATATATAAGAATCCACCAAAGTCTGTGTTGAATCCTTTTAATTTGCCATCTACATTGATGATTGTATTGACAGCACCAATAGCTTTAGCACTCTCATCCATTTCATCTAAATAAGGAATGACATCTTTTTTATATGGAATAGTCACATTGATTCCTTTGAAGTCTTTCTTCTCCATAAATTCTTTGAATTCTTCTTTATTTAATTCTACTAATTGGTAGTCATAATCTTTTACATTCTCAATCTCTGCAATTCTTGTCTGAATTTGTTTAGAGAAACTATGCCCCAAGTGCTCACCTATCAATCCGTATTTCATATCATTTCCTCTTTTCTAGAATAGCACTTTAAATGTGAAAAAAAGCATTTCGAATTTGAAATGCTTTTTTGAATGCCCTGAAACTTAAAAACAACCATCGTATACATATGGCTTTCTCAGGGCTATTTAAAGTAAAAGTAATAATGTCTTGAAGTGTTCATATGCATAGAATACACCATTTCGTTGTAAGTGGCAACCCTAAAATGAAAATAAATGTAAAAAAACAGAAAGAAGTTTCAAAAGCGTATAATAAAAGTGGTGATTATTATGAATGTTGGATTTGTGGCATGTATTATCTTGGCAGTGTTGTTTCTGATTATAGGAATTGTATTTGCGCTATTAAAAGAAAACGGGGCACAATTTGTTTCTGGCTTTTGTACACTAAATCATCCGGAAAAATATGATAAAGCTTATATTTCTTTAGATATGCGAAATCAATGCTTTACATATGCATTGATTCTATTCCTAGGAGCTATTCTTTCCTATTTCATATCTGCCATTATCGCTATACCAACCTATGTTCTATGGGGTATTCTTTTCTTTAAGTCTGTACATTTGGATGCAGAAAAGGCATTCGAAAAGTATTTGATTAAGTAAATTAACGCAAAAACATTACTTTTAACGATACTAAAGTTAAAATGAAAATAATAGAGTTAAAAAGGAATGGTGATAACATGAAAACGGATATATTTGGAATGATGTTTTTCAAAATGAGCAAAAAACACACAAAACGAATTATGGGATATGAAGCTACACGCCCATTCTGGCACTTCTTTGATTTAAAAGCCTATATAATCATGGCTTGCATGATGGGTGGAGGAATTGGATTTAGAGCAGCTGGAATCTTTCCGGATATCTTTATTGCCTTCTTTTATTCAGGACTTGGTTGTGCATTAGCTTAAGCTGGCATTACTTTCTTAAGAAACTATATTCAATATGAAAACTAAAAGAAGAGACTTGTAAAATGGACCCTGTAAAACGGACACAATAAAAAAAGTACATTAGTACCTAGTCC
>OIWL01001143.1_pt1 | contig 30290 bp, 26 predicted proteins | sample 1587561 | NCBI WGS metagenome assembly OIWL01 (sample SAMEA3888903, study PRJEB22519) | human gut metagenome | biome: human gut; feature: human-associated habitat; material: faeces | place: Denmark | collected 2010 | reverse complement strand
CTCCAATCCTGTTCTTGGGTTCTTTACTCTTGATAGCAAATAGATACCGTTTTTGCCATCTTCTACTTTTACAATGTAACCGTTCATAATATTGCCTCCTATTTTTATTGGGTTTATAAATTCTCCGCTAACTTCTTAATATCCTCCTTGCTATTGATTACGTGAGTACTGTCGCCTATGCGGACAGCACCTATAACTTCATCGGTGGACTTCTCGAAAAGATCAGTAATTCCTACTCCGAGAGCATCCGCTATTTTAGAAAGGGTTTCAATGGTAGGATTACCTTTTGATAATGTATTGGCTAATGTCGAACGGGCTACCCCCATCTTATCAGCTAATTCCTGTAAGGTAATACCTTGCATTTTACAGTGTTCAGTAATTCTTAGATTCATAATCGTATACTTTAATTTCATACAAAGGTACGTTTCTTTGTATGTTGTACTATTATAATAGTATTAAATAAGGTTAATATACCAATTAAATAGTTCTTTTCTTTTTGGGTTATACTATTAAAGTAGTATGTTTGCATCATCAAAGTACAACAAAGTAGTATAAACACTAAAACATACAATTATGAAACGCTACAATTTATCTCAAATCATGAAAGACGCTCACCGCTTCTACAATAGCCGTTCAAGAATGGGCAGAACTTTTGGCGAATGCCTGAAACTCGCTTGGTGTTGGGCGAAAGATGCTATCAAGTTCAAAGAAGAAAGAGAAGCCAAGATAAAAGCTATGTTAGCCATTCAGAAGCCGGTAGAGCGTACATCTTGTAATGATAGTAAGATAACCTGGTCTGACTGTTACAATTCAAATAGCAAAGGTTATATGGGTTCTCAGTACTGCGGTGATTAAAAGTAGATAGAAACGAATAAATATTATTGGTTTGGGTTAGGGACGTTGGGAAACGCCCCTTTCTTTTTAATCTTTTTTCATTAGGATCTGCTTTGCTCCAATTGCGGTTGTTGAGAATCGGTCTTCGGAATAAAAGTCTGAAACATCTTTATATTTGGGATTTTCTATTTGTGTATCGATAAACTGATATTGCCATTCAACGGGGTAAGTTCCTCTAAGAGAAAGCACATAACTAGATTCAGAACCTTCTATGCTATTATAAGCACTCATATTGTAAATGCGAACTTTCTTTACATTAATGTCTTTCTCTGTAACATTAATAGTACCAACATTTGGATCATTAATGAAAGCAATATATAAAACGTCATCAATATTAAACTTTGGGTATGGTATTGAAGATTTGAGGGAATCAAGTTGTTCTTTTGTTTTTTCATTGCACTGAGCATGGCATATTATTGGCAATGCCATTGCTAGTATAAATAACACTTTCTTCATAAGTAAACTAATTTATATAAGTTAGACTTCCGGGTTTAACTTGATTTCTTTTCCACAATTAGGGCAGTGTATAACGCCATTTGTGGGTTTATCGAAAAGGTCTGTTACTGGCACACCTAAAGCAGTGGCAATTTGCTCTAATCTCTTTAATGGCGGGTTCCCATTTTCGCTTATAGCGATACTTAACCCTGTTTCGGTCATACCTATTGTTGAAGCAAGTTCTTTAGCGGTAATTCCTTTTTCACGCAAAATCTCTTTAATTCTCATTTAAATATAGTTTTATATGGCAAAAGTATGTACTATTTAAATAATAAGCAAATTATTTAATTGATAATTTGATAATTTGTATTATTTAACTGTTTGTCTCTTGACTGATATTTAAATAGTAGTTATATTTGTGCCATGATATTTAAATGCTATTTAAAGAACTAATAAATATAACGACTATGGCAACAACATTCAAAACTCAGTTAAGTTCAATCATGCGTATGGCTTGGACTTTTGTACGTAAGTATGGCTTTAGCATGAGCGAAGCTCTCAAACAAAGCTGGCTAAATGCAAAATTGAAACAAGAAATGAACAAACGCATCGTCAAATTTTACTTTCAGAAAATCAGCGGTGAAGTACGTGAGGCATGGGGTACGCTTGCAGTGGATAGGATACCCGCTATTGCTAGTACTGACAATAGAAAGAAAAATGATAGCGTACAAACCTATTATGATACGGTCAAAGAAGAATGGCGGTGCTTTAAAATTGCCAATCTTATAAAAATAGTATAGTATAAACAATGTGTGCAGACGTTCGCACCGCCTGCACACCATAAAATCAATAAGAATATGAGTTCAATTATCAATTTCAACTACAAAGGTAGTCAAATTTCGTTCAACAATGGCGAAAAAGTAATGGTAAATGCCACACAAATGGCAAGACCGTTCAATAAAGAGCCTAAATTTTGGCTAATGAACCAATCTACAACGGATTACCTTACCGAGTTATCCAAAGTTAGAAATCTTACTTTGGCTGATTTAGTGCAAGTTACGAAAGGTGGCAACAATCCAGGCACATGGATGCACGAAGATGTTGCTTTAGAATTTGCCCGTTGGTTATCCCCTGCTTTTGCTATATGGTGCAATGATCGTATCAAAGAATTATTAAAGACTGGTGTCGCAACTGTCTCAAACGACGATGAAGCCATCGCCTACGCCATGCAAGTACTCAACAGACGCTTAGAAGAATCAAAAGCCGAGAAAGAACGATTAGAGCAACAGAACCAACTACAAAGCGAGCAATTGAAATTAGCCGCTCCTAAAGTGCAATACGTGAATGACGTCCTTCAATCAGTGAATACCTACACATCTACACAGATGGCTAAAGAATTGAGCATGAGAGAAGCCGAACAACTTCATAAAGTGCTCAAAGAGAAAGGTATTATGTTCAAGCAGTCGGGACAATGGATGCTAACGGCAAAGTATAGTGAGAAAGGTTACACCAAACCAAGAACACATAATTATATAGACGATTATGGGAACCCAAGAACCAATACAATTACTGTATGGACAGAAAGAGGCAGAGCGTTTCTTCATCACTTGTTCAGCAAGCAAAATCAATTGGCATGATAGAGATAATAGTAGTATTCAGCAGCCTGTATATCGGTTACAGGCTGTTCAGAAAGTCAGGTGAGAGATTTTTCTATTAAAAGTATAAACACATAAATAAACGAATATGAAAACAGAAGAATTTTTATCCCAATTATTGGGCGTGACAGAAACAAAGGTTTCTAATCATAATATGAATCCTATTGGCTTTGTACACTATGATAAGCCAGATAAAATAGAAAAGCCTGTTCAGCAGCAAATAAACTCTCTCTTGGTTGAACCCGCTACGGTTGCATTGCTTGATGCTCTTAGAGAATGGTTTGAGTTTGAAGCTACCAATTACACTTGTGGCGGATTTGGTTGTCAGAATGACTATGTATTGAAAAGTAAGATTGAAGCTGTTAGGAAGTTATATCCTAAGAAGAAATAGTTTTCGAGCTACCAAAAGCAGATACACGATTATATTATAAAGGCAGTCTTAGCACGACCTTTGAGGGTTCCCTTTTTCACTCAATGAAAATAGTAAATTTTATATATTCCTGATAATTAGGTGTTTAGGTGATATTTGAATTTCAAGATTTCATTGTTTTGTAAATAGTGTTAGTTGCCTTTATATTTTTGCTTCATAATTAAAATCAAAGAGACAATAATTAATTCAATGGAAAAATGAGTATGAAACAGGCTAAAATCAGACCGCCGCCTATGATTTTACAACAATTGATGAATTGTTGGTTATCCGGCAAAAGAAAATTCTTCCCTTACACGATTATAAAATAAGTTTGCAGAGTATTTACGAACCTTTTGCTAATTGTTCGGTCTAAGCACGACACTTTTTAGGCTAAATAGTTGGTTGGTGGTAAATTCGCAGACAGAAATAACGCAGCTATCCTCACGGCTGAAAATATAACCCCGCCATTGGTAAGAAGTGAGGAGCTTGCCTTTGGTGGGGTCTAATTTTTTAAAACTGTGTAAAAGTATGAATAATATTCAGATTTTCCAAAATGAGCAGTTCGGAAAAGTGAGAATTGCGATGAATGAGAGTGATGAACCTTTGTTTTGCTTAGCAGATGTGTGTAGTGTTCTTGGGCTAAGACAAGGTGATGTAAGACAGAGACTTGATGATGGGGTGGTTTCAACCCAACCCATCACCGATAACTTAGGGCGCGAGCAGCAAGCTAACTTTGTAAGCGAAGACGGATTGTATGATGTAATCCTTGACAGTCGTAAACCAGAGGCTAAACAGTTCCGTAAGTGGGTAACAAGTGAAGTTTTGCCATCCATTCGTAAGCATGGTGCATACATGACCAACGAAACACTTGAAAAGGCTTTGACCTCACCCGATTTTCTAATTCAGTTGGCAACCAATCTGAAAGAAGAAAAGCAGAAGCGCATCGAAGCCGAACAGGTTATTCAGAAAAATGCGCCAAAGGTTTTGTTTGCCGATGCTGTTTCGACTTCTCAACGTTCTTGTCTTGTGGCTGAATTGGCGAAGATATTGCAACAAAACGGAGTGAATATCGGTCAAAACCGTTTGTTTACTTGGATGCGTGAACATGGTTATCTCTGCCAAAAGGGGCAGTATTATAACCAGCCAACACAGAAATCAATGGAATTGGGATTGTTTGAATTGAAACAGACTTCAATCACTAAACCGGACGGTTCTGTATTGGTAACTACTACCACAAAGGTAACAGGTAAAGGACAAATTTACTTTGTTGAAAAATTCTTGAATAAGGATGCTGCCTAAAAGTAATGCGCACCTCGTTAAATTGGGGTGCGCTATTGTGATTTGCTTTCAAATTAGTATCTTTAACAGCGCTTTTTCGGAAGGTGCTGTTAATTAATAATTTACTTATTTATGGATAAAATAAAAATTGGTAATAGAACTTTTTTCTTAGGCATAATTACTTCTACAACTTTTAAAGTGCTCGAAGAACAGATCAAAGGCTTGACTATTCCAGATATTGATTCAGAAGGCAAAACTGATGTCGGAGATGCAGTATTATTTATCTTAACAGCTATCTTTGATGGTGACGAAGAAAAGGCATTTGAAATAGGTCAAGAGCTTGCTCAAACAGAAATTGAGAATGTAAGGGTTGAACAACTTTGCGAGGCCGTTGAGTTGATAAGAAAAAAGCTGGAAGGGTGAGAAATCACCCTTTATTCTATTGGTTCTTTTTTCCAATTTTTACCCTTTTGCTCTTTGTAGTAAAAATCTTGGTATGGATACCACCATACGTCATTGGGAGAGTCAAAAGAGGATTCTGCTACGAAATGATCTGCAACTTTAATATATTTTTCTCCTTTTAGAGGATATTCTTTTATTAACGGATATATATTCTTAGAGTCAATGATGTTAATGTTTGAAGGGGCACAATGTACATCTCTAAAAATGTGTACAAATTTTCTTATTGAATCTTGGCTGATAACTCCTTTATATAGAATATAGTAATTAGTCACTCGTGGTGAAATATCCTCTTCAAGAATCTCGAATTTGGAAGAATCAAGTTTGGAAATAGCTATTTGTTTCTCTTTAAGAACTAATGAATCAATATCACTTACCTTTTTCTTAGGTTGATTGCTATTGCATCCTATCAATAGGAATAAGGACATGAAAAATAAAATTCTATTCATAAGCGCGTTTTTTTAGTAATGTAATTTTGCAAAGTTATGTATCAAATAACATATTCCAACTTATTTCACGACAATCTTTCAAATGTCGTGTATTTGTAATCTCAAAAATAGCAAAATCGACTATCAATTCCGACCTTCACAATTATTTTATCACAATTGGCGTATTGTTGCTTTTCCGTTGCAAAATAATCATGTAGAAGTTTGGATATGTCATAACTTTAACGGGAAAAATAATTAAAAATTAGAATATATGGCAAAATTATCGTTTATAGTAAAGGCGGATAGAACTCCTGTTACTAAGTTGATACAAAGTATTGACGAGTTAGAGAAAAAAGTACGTCACATTCAAAATTCAGATTTGAATTTTAATAAATGGCTTAAAGCTTTTGATGATTTGCAAAAAAAAGTACAAGAGAAGAAAGACTCCTTAGAAAAATTAAAATCTCAGATGCTTTCTCTTGATATTGCAAAAATGCCTCATACAAAAATTACTCTTGAAACTAATTATGCAAAAGTTCGAAAGGAGTATAAAGAACTTGCTAATGAGGTAGGCCAAGCAAGCCTTAAATTTGATAGAGCGTATAAGAGAATGCTTGATGATCTTTTGTTAGCTGAAAAAAATACGGACTCTGTTACAAGTAAGATGATAGAACAGAAAAAAGTTGTTTCAGACTTAACTTCGGAAATAAAAAGGTTAAATGCAGAAAAGAAGCTTTCTACAAGTCAGATACAGAAAGATAGTTTGGCTGAGCAGGCGGAAAAAACAAAAGTAAAATTAGAGGAAGAGCGTGCAACACTAAATAAATTACGTGAATCACAAGAAAAAGCTAAATTAACCGTAAAGGGCTTAAAAGATGAAGTTAGAGGTTATGAAAAGGTAACCGGGAAAGTTGCTGGAACACAGGCAGAGGCAAATATGGTATTTGATCGGTTGGAAAGTTCTTTGGTTAGATTGGGAGGATTGGCTGTTTTACAGAAATTTAGTTCGGATGTAATTAAAGCTACTGGCGATATGCAACAATTAAGTGTTGCTTTATCAACCATTCTACAATCAAAATCAAAAGCCGATTCTTTGATTAATGAAATTAAAGAGTTTGCAGTAAAAACTCCTTTTGATTTGACAGAAGTTGGAGATGCCACGAAACAGATGCTTGCTTACGGTTCTTCTTCTGAGAATGTTATTAAAGAAATGTCTATGCTTGGAGATGTAGCTGCAGGTCTGCAAATTCCCATAGGACAACTTATTTACCTTTATGGAACGCTTCGTACACAAGGAAAGGCAATGACAGTCGATATTAGACAATTTGCGGGGAGGGGTATTCCTATTTATGAAGAGTTAGCAAAGGTTTTGGGAACAACAACGGATAAGGTAGGTGAATTTGTTACAGATGGTAAAGTTGGTTTTGCGGAAGTCGAGAAAGCATTTCAGAGCATGACAAGTGAAGGTGGAAAGTTTTATAATATGTTAGAAAATGCAGCAGGAACATGGCCGCAGCAAATAGCACAAATAGGGGATTCTCTTGTAACAAAACTAAATGAATTTGGTAATAAGCACAAAGAAATATTTGAGTTGGGAATTGGAACTACTGCTGATTTAGTAGATAGTCTTGATTCTGTTATTAATATAATAGGTGGATTAGTTACTGCATATGGAAGTTATAAAGCTATTCTCATAGCAACAAATGCTGTCCAAAAGGCAGGAGCATTTATAGAAAACATTCGCCTTATAGGAATGATGCGCAAAGAACTTGGATTGGCTACTGCCGCTCAACAGGCATTCAATACAGCGTCAAAAGCGAATGTTTATGCTACGCTTATTTCTGTTCTTCTCGGACTTGGAATGGCTGTTTATATGTTCACTAAACGTACGAATGAGGCTACAGAAGCTAATAACAGCCTTAATAGAGTAAGTAAAAATGCTTCTGAAGAATATGCAAAGCAAGCTTCTACTATCGATAGATTAAATGGAGTCTTAAAAAGCGAAACAGCCTCTTTAACTTTAAAGAAAGAGAAATTAAAAGAGTTGAAAGGGATTATCCCCGGTTATAATGCCGAATTGGACAATGAAGGTAAACTGATAAATAATAATACTGAAGCAATTAAGGCTTATCTTACTCAACTTGAAAAACAGATTAAATTAAAAGCTGCACAAGAAGAACTTGAAGAACTGTATCGAAAAAAGCGTTTACAGGAAAAAGATATTAAGGTAAAAGAAAAAAATGTAGAACGTGAAAAGAAAAATGTACCTGATGTTGTTTATGGAGGAGATTTAGGTATTGAGGCTCAAAGAAATGCCCTTTCACGAGCTGCTGATGCAGAGAGTGCTTTAAAACAAGCCAATGCAGAATTAAAAATAACAGAAAAGAATATAGGTGAAATTCAAAATGAAATTGAAAAAACTTCTATATCAACTTTTGACAACAAGAAATTAGAAACCCATAACAAATCCTATTGGATTAATCAAAAGAAAGAAGCTGAAAAAGCCTTAGAATCTATTGATTCCAAACAACGTAAGTTGCTTAACGCTGGTAGATTTGATAAAGTTGATTCTAAGGTAGTTGCTAACTATAAAGAGCAAAAACGCTTGATTGCTGAAGCAGAAAAAGAATTAAAAGTCTATGACTCATCTTCCAAGCAAGAGGACCAAGCCAAAGAGCAAGAAAAATTAAGAGCATTACAAGAAAAACAGTCAAAGGATACAATTCGTCAAGTAAAGGACTTAGAGCTTGAAGCTACTCAGTCTAAGATAAATGCTATGGGCGAAGGTTCTGAAAAGACTATTGCTCAAATGCGACTTGATCATGAAAAGGAGATTGAAACGCTAAAGCGCAATCGTGAGGATTATCTACAGAAGAAAATTGATGCGGAAAGAAGTTTGTTTGAATCTAATCCCAAGAATAAAGGGAAATCTTTTGATTCTTCTAATGTATTTCTTAGTAAAGATGAAGAGGGCATGTTTAAAAACATGTTGGAATCAACGATTACCAAACAAGGTAATGATATATCATCTTACTACAAAGAACTGCTATCTAAGTATCAAGGTTACGCAGAAAAACGGTTAGCGATACAGAATAAGTTTCAGCAAGAAAGAGACGCTCTTGTAAAAGCTGGTGCATCGAAAGAAGCACTCGCTGAAAACGACTATCAGCGTGACGAAACTCTACAGTCTATAGATAACGAGTTCGCTATGCGTGAAGATTCCTTTAAGGCATGGGCAGACAATATAGCTGATCTTAGTTTGGAAAAACTGCGTGAATTGCTTGTTCAAGCAGAACAAGAATTACAACGATCTGAATTTCTCAACCCAAATGATTCCCAATTAGCAGGACAAAGAGCAAAAGTTACCTCGCTGAAGAATACTATCAGTGAGAAGGCTGCAAAAAACAATACATCGCCAGATAAACGTAGTAAAAAGGAATGGCAGGACTTGTATAACACACTTTCAAAAGTAGAGCGAGAGTTTGATGAAATAGGAAGAACAGTTGGCGGTACAGTCGGGGAAATCATATCTGCCGCTGGAACTATTACTACTTCAACCCTGCAAATGATTGATGGTATCACAACTCTGGCAAATAGTTCATCTGATGCAATGGCAGGAACAGCGCAAGCTGCATCTAAATCCATCCAAGCGGTAGAGAAAGCATCTGTCATTCTCGCCATTGTCGGTGCTGCTTTACAAATAACAATGAAGATGTTTGATTTATTTGGTGGTGATGATACAACAGAGAAATATGAAAAGACAAAAGAAACTTATGAATCTTACATCAATATCTTAGATAAGGTTATTGACAAGCAACTTGAATTAGCAGAATCCTTATATGGTGATAATGCAAATGCTGCCTACGAGAAGGCTATTGAACTTGTCAAGACACAGAGCGATGCTGCACGGGTATTGGGTAAACAGTATCTTAATTCCGGTTCTTCGTGGAAATCTCACTCAAAAGGATATAGCGAAGTGGATGATATGTCTTGGGAAGGATGGAATGATGCGGCAAAAGCATTAGGTATGTCTGTTGATCAGTTTAAGAGTAAAATGGGAGGACGTATGGAAGGTCTTTTTGATCTTACTGATGAACAGCTTGAAAAACTACAAGCAGAAGCGCATATATTCTGGGCTCAATTAGATTCTGATACTCAAAATTATGCCAATCAGATAGCGGAAGGCGTTGGAAAAGTAGCGGAAGTTATGGAACAGCGAATGACTGATACAACCCTCATAGACGTTGATACCCTTCGTTCCGATTTTCAGGACTTACTCACTGATATGGATGCCAATTCTGCCGATTTTGCAGACAACTTTGAGGAATATATGAGGAATGCTATCCTAAATTCTATGTTGAAAGAATCCTATATGGGTAGGTTAGAGGAATGGAGAAAGAAGTTTTATGCTGCCATGGACGATGGTGTGACTGAACAAGAGTATAACGATTTAAAAGAGGAAGGGCAACAGATTGCTGATGATATGAAAGCCGAGCGTGAAGCAATGGCTGATATGTTTGGTTGGAAATCTGAATCTTCTTCGCAGGAAGCAACTGCTAAAGGATTTCAAGCTATGTCTCAAGATACTGGGGACGAACTTAACGGACGTTTTACTGCTTTACAGGTAGCGGGAGAAGAAATAAGGAACCAATCCATTAAGCAGACTGACTTACTTTCATCCATTAACGAAAAGATATCATTGCTTAACTTGACAAATGAGGATATTCCAGGATTGACGGCTAATATACCTGATATTGCAGGACAGACGGGAGAAAGTATCACAAGCAGCTACCAGCCACAAATGCAGATCATATTCCCAACAGAAGGCTTAGAAGTATTGGCTGATAAGATGTCGAGTATGGAAAGAATAGTAGATGAGATGCGTGTTATTCAAATAGAGAAGTTTACTGATGTTGCAGAAGGGATAAATAGAATGACTAAGAATGCTCCTGTGATGAATACTAAGTTAGATAATATAAATGAAAACATTAAAAAGGTATTATAATTATGAGCGGAGATTTATTAATTAATGGGAAGGATGCTTTCGATGAATGGGGAGTAAACATGGGAGATAGTTTCTTAAACACACTTTTAACTCCTCCACCTGTAAAGGAGTATTGTGAGAATAAAAGTAGGTTGGAGGATGGGAAAAAAGTTCTTTTAGGGAATAAGAAAGATGATGAAAGAGACATATCTCTTACATTTACTATTCAGGGAGAAAATCAGAGTGATTATATTTCAAAATATAAGGCGTTTATGAAAGAAATGTCTTCAGGTCTGGTTAGTATCAATGTACCGATACTTGGTGGTGATGTTTATCATGTGTATTATAAAAATGCGACATCATATGCAATGAGTTTGGATCGTACTTTCTCAAATATTGTAATGAAAGTATGCGAACCTAATCCTTCTAATCGTAGTTAGCCAAGTTTTGCGAACCAAATCCTGTTAAAAGAATCTAATTTACGACATTGATCGCATTGTCGTGTATCGAAGCTCTATTTTTTAGGGCTTCCCCTTTTTATCTCCGAACTTTGGTGTCATGATACACATCAAAGATATATCTGGAAATATTATATTATCAGTTTCGATCTCTCAAGAGTGTGAACATGTAGAGGAACTGATGAAATCAGACTACATACAACTGTCATGGAGTTCTGATAATAGTGATACTATTCCTGCCGGAAGTTATATCGAATATAAGGGTGAGAAGTATTCTCTTCTTGAACCTTATTCTCCTAAGCAAAAAGATGAAGTGGAGTTTACTTATCAGCCACAGTTCCAATCTAAGATAATGATATGGGGTAAGACTCCATTCTTTATGTATACATATGCAGATGATGTGATAACTAATCGTGAACCCGATTGGAGTCTTACTGATAATCCCGCTAACTTTATGTCTGTTGTGGTGGATGCCATCAAGAATGAGACAGGTGAGATTTGGACTTATTCGGTTGAGTCGTCATTGCCTGCATCCACGACTCAATCTTTTCAGTCTATTGATATATTTTCTGCATTAAACCAGATTGCAAATACTTTTGAAACGGAGTGGTGGGTAGATAAGGTTAATAAGGTGATCCATCTTTCTAAAGCGTCTCATGGTGATCCTGTAGTTTTGGAAGTAGGTGAAAATGTAAACACTCCCTCTGTGACTTCCAGTAAGGAAGGATATTATACCCGTTTTTATGCTTTTGGTTCTACTAGAAATATTGTACAAGATTATAAAGGGGCTAACGTAAATAACCTTGTAAACAAACGTTTGACTCTTGATCCTGTTAAATATCCGGGGGGATATAAAGACATACGCGACAATCTTTCATCGGATGAGATATTTAGTAAGGTTCTTATACTTGATGATATATACCCATCTTCTAAATTGAAGATAAGTGATGTACGTGTACGATTGATGTGGACAATAGATCCGGATACAAAAGAGAAAGTACAGATTGGTACAGACAGCGAGGGGAATCCGATATATGATCAATATGCCATTTGGTATTTTCAGATTCCTGGATTTTCCTTTGATAATACTGCGTATGATAAAGATACCAATCCGCAAGGAATGCTTATTCCCGGGAAAAGGTTGTCTGCTCATTTTCAAGATGGTCCTCTTTCCGGACGTGAATTTGAACTGAAGTATCATGATAAAGCTGAATCTGTAGATAGTGCAGATGGAGCTCCTATTCAGATAAAGAAAGGAGATTATGAGATTCTTTTTGTTAAAGAGGATTCTCTTGTAATCCCTATGATAAACAACCTTGTTCCGGCTGATGGTAATGAAATTGTTCTTTTCAATATCCGCATGCCGGAAGAGTATACTACATCGGCTTATTTAGATTTAGAGTCAGCTTTAAACAAGGAGATTGAACGCCTGTCGTCTGACTTGAACAATTATCAATTCAACTCTAATCCTGTAGCTTTTGATAATTCTAATCCAAAATTATCATTAGGTCGAAATATTACCTATAAAAATGGTACTTATTCTTATTCAACTCGTGTTATAAAACTAGTTACAAAGTTAGACTTTGAAATTGAGCAGACTATTACAGTTGGTAATGAACAGATAAAAGGTAACACGCAAGAAATAAAAGAGGAAATAGCTTCCGCTAATAAAGATATCAATTTGTTAGCTATCTTGAATAGTACTACAAATTCTTTGACTCAGGCTTATAGTCGTACCCAGCAATTGATGCTTGAAGGTTTTGCATCTATTAAGGACATGTGGAAATTTGATCCCGATAATGCTGATACGATTTTTTCAAAGTATAATGTTTACTCAAAAAAAGCTTTGTCTGCTAAGGGATTGGCTGAAGGTTCCGGTGGTGGAGGTGGTAATGCATCAGCCCTATATCAATTGGTAGACGTTACTCCTAACGCATCCGGCACTGGTGTATTGGGCGCTCAGGATGGATATGCATTAGTATATGATGGTGTTTCCGGTAAATGGTACGCGAAAGATGCCGGTTTAAATGAGGGTCAGCTTGCCTCTTATTTATCCACAAACAATTATGCCAAGAAATCAGATATACCATCGTTGGCCGGGTATGCTACAGAAAAGTGGGTTACAGATAAAGGTTATCTTGTGGCTACTACATCCGATAAGGCAAATTGGAATACTGCCTACGGTTGGGGTAATCATGCTTTAGCCGGTTATGCAAAAGAGTCCTCTCTTGGTAATTACATATTAAAATCATCTATTGGTGCGGCAAATGGTGTCGCTCCTCTTGGTGCCGATAGTCTTATACCGGCAGCTTACCTTCCTTCTTATGTAGATGATGTATTAGAGTTTAACACATTTGCAGGTTTCCCTGCAAAAGGAGAAAGTGGGAAAATATACGTATCTTTGGATACTAACCTCACTTATCGATGGACTGGTACGACTTATGTTGAGATAAGTAAGTCAATAGGTCTTGGAGAGACATCCAGTACGGCATATCCAGGTAATAAAGGTAAAGCCAATGCGGATGCAATCACAGCGTTAAGGGATATAACTATTTCTGCGGGTACTGGTCTTACAGGAGGAGGTAATCTGACAGCAAACAGAACTATCTCCCTTTCTACATCCGGTGTTATTGCGGGAGATTACACTAAAGTAACTGTTGACGTATATGGCCGTGTAACCTCAGGCTCATCTTTGATTGCATCTGATATTCCGTCTTTAGCGATCAGTAAGATCACAGGGCTGCAAGACGCTTTAAATAGTAAACTAAACTCTAATGATTTTCAGAGTAAGTTTGACGCAGCCATAGCAGCCTGGTTTGTACGCGATGAAGGTAATAAGGGAATTCGCCCTGCTGCATATAAAGGTGAAGAGATCGGGTTCTACAGTAACACTTATCTTTCTGCAAAAGGTCGTGCAGCCGGTTCCGGTGGTGGCGGAGGAGGTGCTTCTGCATTATACCAATTGTTAGATGTTATTCCTAATGCATCCGGTACGGGAGTTGAGGGGGCTGTCGATAAAAGTGTATTGACTTTTGATGGGACATCCGGGAAGTGGAAAGCAGCCAAAGGGCTTGATGAAGCCGCATTGGGAGATTATTTAACCACCAATAAATATGCAACCCAAGGTTGGGTATCAAGTCAAGGATATCTTACCCAGCATCAATCTTTGGCAAACTATGTTGCGCTAAATACTGATCAAAATATTACAGGTATTAAAACTTTTGTTGGTAATAATTTTAGTTTTTATCATACAGATGGTAATTTGAATATAGTACAAAAATCTTCTTATACAGGTGGTTGGGCAAGAGGTCTTAATTTTAAAAATGATAATGATGCTCAATACGCTGTTATTGGTGGATATGGAAACGCAAATACATTTAATTATGTATATATTGGACAATCTTATGATAGTAGATGGATTACATTTGCTTCAACAGGTGTAAAAAGTAGTGTAGATTTAGAAGCTACTAAATTTAAGAAAACTGGCGGTACTTCTGCTCAGTTCTTAAAGGCTGATGGAAGTATAGATAGCAACTCTTATCTGACAACTGTTTCTGCATCTTCTACTTATGTACGTAAAGCAGGAGATATCATGACCGGTGCTTTGACTGTTCCCAATCTTGTTATAAGTAGTACTGATGGAGTGAAACATATTGCTTTCAGTAGAGGTAGTTATAATTATATAACAACTCCTGCAAATTCTTTATTAGCTTTTGTAATGAATAATAAGGTTACTGATCCTAATAATGCAGATTTCATCATTACAAACAACGGGATATATTCCGGAGGCACGGGAATTGTTACCAATGGAACTAATGCCCACAGATGGTCTAACGTATATTCTGTTCTTGGTAATTTTAGTGGTGTTATTACAGCAGGTAGTCATATAAATGCTGTTGGAAATATAAATGCTGATGGTACTATTACTTCTGGAAGAGATGTTGTAGCTAATAATTATATAAAATCAACAAATGGTTGGTTTCAGAATGATGTTGCACAAGCAGGATTATATAATAAAGCTGGTGATGCAAGATGGATGTGGAATGGATCATATTGGTATGCAGATAAATCAATATATAGTACTAATCTTATAAAAGGTAAAACATTAGAATCTTATGTTTCTACTGGTACTGCGCCACTTGTTGTTGCTTCTTCTACTTTAGTAAAAAATCTTAATGCTAATTATGTAGGAGGCTATGACTCTGGTCGGTTATTAAGAACAAAAGCAATAGGTGCAAGAGTTGATTATGAAAAATATGTTATTCTTCTATTTCAAACAGAAGAAATAGCTAATCATAGATTAGACGGTTATTTTTATACATCAACTAATGGAAGTAATAGATATTATAGAGCAGATGTTAGTATATGGCATTCTCGATGGAGTAGTACAGGACAGGATGGTACTTATTCATGCATAAATAAAAATTATCAAGAAGGTGGACTTAAATTAATAACTGTTACTTATCAAGGAAAAGAATGGGTTGCAATGGATAGTGCAAATGCATCTATTCAAGCTAAAAGTATATATTTTGCTGGTGATTGGAGCAGTAATGTACAATTTACTCTTGTTAGTTATTATAAAGTTGCTTCTTCTACTCCTGCTGCTGTACTTAATTCTGAAATTAATGATTCAAGAAAAGATTTAGCTTCTGATAATATACAAGTCGGAGGCGAAACTGTTGCCTATCTTAGTAGTAACGTAGCAAGTGCAACTAAGTTACAAACTGCAAGAAAGTTATGGGGACAAAGTTTTGATGGTACAGGTGATATTATAGGAGAACTTAAAAGTGTTACAAGAATTAGCAATGCAACTAATTCTAATTTATTCTTAGGTAATAGTGATGGTACTGGATGGGTACAACCAGGAAATATATGTGCTTCTACTGGTACTAATTATTGGTCTATAAGAACAACAGGAGTTGGACATTTCAGAAGAGTAAATTTAGGTGATGTAGAAAATGATGACTCAAATTATAGATTAGCCATAGCAGGAAATGTATATATAAATGGTCATATAATATCTCCATTTTATCGTATTAATTATAGTAGTACTAATCCTTATTATGGTATTACTAAAGATAATGTAACAGCTTATTTTCAATTATATGACACTAAAGCGTATGTAGGATTTGGAATTAATGGAGCAATTAATATAACTCAGGATGGTAAGGTCGGTATCGGTATAGGCACAACAAATCCTTCTTACAAATTACATGTTGCTGGTACTGGATATTTTAGCGGTTCTCTTACAACATCTGGAAATATTGCAACAGGAAGTAATGATGGTGCGTTTGTAAGAATTGGAAATGTTTATCTCCAATATGATGCAACAAACAATGCTATCAAAGTTGTAAAATATGATGGTACTTCTGCCAATTTATATGCAACTGGTGGACTTTCAGCTAAAGGTTATGCGCCCGGGTCAGGTGGCGGAGGCGGTGGAGGACTTATTCAGAACGTCTATGGCTATAATGATTTGGGCAAAACATATAGCAATGCAGACCTTGATAATACATTCAATGCCTATACTATCAATCAGCTTGCAACGCGAATAACTTCATTGGAAGGTGGCAGTGCAATGACCTTTAATACAACAGGTACAGGAGAGTTCTTTAGTTCAGTAAACAAGAATGGCACAACTGTTACGTTTACAAAGAGTACTCCTAATTATATCAAATCTTCTACAACTGAAAGAGATATAAAACCTAATTCAACAGGTAGTGGCTTGCTTAAATTATATTTTGTAACTGGTTCTAATGTTGGATTAACAAGTGGTTATGCTGACGCTTTGTTTTTAAACGGTTATGTAGATAATTCAGGTGGTGGTAGTAATTTAATTTCCTTTAGTAAAACCAATGGAGAAATGGCTCTCCATTATCAATCATTTAATTCTACTACATGGGGTGCTCGACGTGTTGTATTGGAAAGCGTTAATTATACTAATTATACAGTTAGTAAAACTGGTGGTGGAGCTTCTGGTACATGGGGAATTAATATTACAGGGAATGCTAATTCTGCTACTTCGTTACAAAATATTAGATATATTGGTATTTCAGGTGGGGCAACAGGTTCTAAAACTTCGTTTAATGGAGCATATGATATAACTATACCTGTAACAAAGATTGATCCTTCTAAGTCGTATTATGAAAATGGAGAAATATTAATAAAGAAAATAGTTGCTCAATATACAAGTAGAAATACTAATGAAGCAGGTATTATAAAAATTGTTCTTCCTACAAGTTGGTCAGCAACAATGATGGGAATTGAAATTGATGTATATCAATATGCTGGTAATATTGGATATTCAAAAATACTTGTTGGAGGATATAATTATAATGGTAGTTCTGCTTGGATTAATACATCTGTTTCAATATTAGGAAGTTATGATTATAAAGTAAGATTAGGTTATGATGGTTCTAAATGTTGTATATTGTTAGGAACAACTACTTATAATTGGCATTATCCAAAAGTAGTAGTAAGAAATATAATGTCTGGCTATACCGGATATATGGCACTTAATGGTGATTGGTCTACATCTTTTATTACAACAGAATCTGGATTAAGTAGTATCGTAGAACCTGTTGTAAATACTGGTATGACTGTTGGAACAGCAAGAAGTTGTTCTGGTAATGCCGCTACTGCTACTAATATTTCTAATAGAGGAACAGTTACGTTAGCTACTGCTACTGAAAGTAATGCCATAACTATAACACAACCTTCTTATACAACAAATAAACCTGTTAAACTTTTAAATTTTAATTGGTATGATGATGTATGGAGTATTGGAAATATTAGAGCTGGTAATACTACAAGTTTAGGATTAGGTATTTTTAATAAAGATATAGAAATAGCTAAATTCAATGTTAGTAATTTATCTGTACCAGCTTTAGTTATTAAAAGTCAAAATCAAGTAAGTCATATAAAATTTACAAGACCTAATCTAAATTATATATCTTGTGATACTTCTGGTTATATTGGATTTGTTACTAATGGTAAAGACCCAAATGCAGCAAATTCGGATGTCATTATAAGTGGTAATATGATATATCCCGGAACTAATAATTCAGTTATTAATGGAACAGATGCAAATAGATGGAAAGGAGTATATAGCGTAATAGGTAATTTTACTGGTGCTGTAACAATGAGTGCAGGATTGTCTATTAGTGGAAGTGTTAAGATGTCAACTGATTGGATTAGATTTGCTAAAAATGGTATTGGATTATATTCCGAAGTAAGTGACGCAAGATGGTTTTATGATGGTGCTGCTTGGACGGCTGATAAAGCTATTGTTTCTTCATCTACTATTACTGGTACAAGATTAATAGCTAATGTTGCCCAAGGTACTGCACCTTTAACTATTACATCTAATACATTAGTAAGGAATCTTAATGTTGATTTATTAGATAATTATCATGCGAGCGAAGCAGCTACCGCAAGTAGTATTGTAGCAAGAACTAATTCAAATCAAGTTTATCTTAATTATATTAATAGTAATACTACTACTAATGAAAACTCTGATTTAGATCAATTTATAGTTACCAAACCTAATGATAACTTTTATCGTAAATATAGTAGGGATTATGTAAGAGTACGATTAAATGATTTTATTAATAATTGCAAGACATTAGATTTAACTTCATTGGATCAGAACACTTATTACCCGTGTAGTGTCACTATTAGTGCCAAAGAACCTACTACCATTAATATCTTTGTTTCTCTTAACAGTGGTAGTAAACCATCATGGTCTACACATACGAACGGTTTTACCATGAATTTAAGTTGGCAAGTGTTTGGCGGGGGATGGGGAACTACTGCAATTCAGAGAAAAATATTTAATTACTATGTTTCCAGTGTTACTACCGGTGTTCAACCTTGTGGCGGAATTGAACAAAACGCATATGCATCTACTGAGATTGTTTACTTAAGAGGCGGGGCTAAGTATCTATATACGATCAGCAACTCAACTTCTGCTATCGCTATAAATACAAACGGATACAGTTGGTCAAGCGGCAATTATAGTTATTCTGCTCCTACTATGTCTGCACCTAAGAAACACCCTTCATTATGCTATGAAGCAAGTTCTATGTTAGGAGCTTATAACATTTATGCTAATTATTTGCAAATAAGTTCTATAAGTGTAGATGGTACTGTTACGGCTGCAACGTATAAGTCTGGAAAAAGCATGTTTCAGGACGGGCAACTGGAATTATCAGGTGCAACTCCTTACATTGATTTTCACTACAATAATTCTACGGCTGACTATACACACAGAATTATTGCTGCCACAGCTAATAGGATGGATATCACAACCAACCTGCAGGTCAATGGAGTTCTTTCTACCAATGCAGCTTATTTAGAAACGTCTAACCCCGGATTTAAGACGGGTAATGTTATATTCAGAGCTACCAATACTAATATTGCAGAGATATCTTCTTATAATGCTGAACTGATATTTAGTGGTGGTGGGACAATGGCAGTCAATGTTAGAGCGAGTGGAGCCGGGAGAACTATTCCGACAAAATGGAATTGGCATAGAGGTGCTGCTAATACATGGGCTGATTTTGAGATAGGTCTGCTTACAACCCATGCATCTGCGTATTTAGGTGGAGATGTTACTATAACAGATGATCTTAACGTTACTGGTAGTACTACATTTGCAGGACATGTAATAGCTGGAATGGGATTAGATGTAATTGATCTTACATACTTGCAGGATGATTTACAAGTTGATGGCTATTCTTCTTTTAATAGTGATGTTACTATTAATGCTAATTTAGGCATGAGAGGCACTATTGATTTAATAGGCGGAACAATCCGGGGTGATTCAAGCAGTAAGATAATATGCGATGGTATCGGCATTTCGGCAAGTAATAAAGAATCTGGATGTATAATTTCCGGTAATCCTAATGCATGGAGTATCGTTTTGGATCAAAATGATATTCAGGCAAGAAATAATGGTGCATGGAGTATCTTATACATTAATGATTATGGCGGTGATGTGTCCATTACAAATTCAAGTGCTACTTATAGTGCTAAGATACTATCTACGAAGGCTTCTACAAGTTATACTACAGGAGCTTTAACAGTAGGCGGTGGTGTAGGTATTGGTGGAAGTATCTATGCAAAAAACAATATCGTTGCAAATGGAGGTATTACTGCTAAAACAGATTCTACCTCAGATATACGATTGAAAAATAATATCAGAGATTTCAATGCATCTCTTATTTTAAAGGAAATAGGTAAGCCGTTTACTTTCGAGTGGAACAGTCTTGCAAGAGAGCTTAATTCTAATTTAAGCAACGAGCATCAGAACTTTGGAGTATCAGCGCAACGCGTTAAAGAAGTATTACCGGGCTTTACATTTGAATGTTATGAAGGTGGATATCTGGGCGTAAAATACGAAAGGTTTATGCCAATTGTGATAGCTGCTCAACTGGAAACAATGGGAGAAGTAGAAATGCTTAAAAGAGAAATCAAAGAATTAAAGAATAAAATAAGAATCTTAGAAGAAAGGGGATAATATGATAAAAAATGGAATTATTATTGCTCCTATTAACGCGGCTGATCCATATCGTGTATTAGGTGTGGGTCAGTATAACGGCTGGTGGGATATAGGTTATATTTGTTCTAACCAACATGGACGTATAAACATGTGGAGTAGATATAAGCCTGTTTCTTTAAGAACTGAGTACGTTTCAGATACATTTAATAATGAAACAATGAGATGGGCGGAAGTACCATATACCGGCATTGATAAATGGAATAATAATCCGTGGTTTTATGGATCAAATCAAGATCATGTTTTTACTGTTCCTTTTATTTCGGAATTAAAAGAAATTGGTGCTGATGGAGTTCAAAAAGAGGATACGATATGGACATATAATCCTCCATATGGAGGTGATTGGAGTCCATATAGATTAGACGATTTTTTAGGGTATAACCATTATGCTAAAGTTCCAATAAGTACATGGATGGCTAATGATATTAAATTCAACAAGAGATTTCTTGCGAGTATATCAGAAACGGATACCGACAACTATAATGGTGAGTTTACATTTAGTGAGATTTTAAATTTTGCATTTAATAATCAACCTATATATGCAGGAATAGGTATTTGGAACAAAACGAGAAACCTCCTGACTGGATTTGTGAAAAGAGAACCATTAGGAGATCAAACGGGGGCAGGAGAATTTTCATTAGACCCAATGAGTGGCGAGTTAATTGAAAACGGAGGTTTTTCGCAACTTGTAAGAGTAAATGATATAGTTGATGTATATCTGTTTTTGTCACAATCGGCAGGAGATACCGATGTAGCAACGACTACTAAACTAAGTGCATACCTCGATAAAAGTTGTATTTGTTACAGAAGATTTACAGTGGGTTATGATTACTTATATGTGACAGTTAAATTCCATTTTGGAACACTAATGGTAGATATTGCCAGAAATGTAAATTATTATTTAAATGATTATGATAACGAAGGCAATGGTACTATTTATAAGATATCTCAATTTATAACTGGAATACATGGGTCTTTCATAGCTGAAAGAACGCAAAAAAGTGATTATCGTACATTTAGTATTGTAAGTCAAGGTACAGCAAAAGGAATCAGAGCGGATGGGACAACCTTTGATGCTTCAAGTTGTCCAGATCTATCATTTCTTACATTAACAGATGGAAATTTCAATAATGCTAATTATACCCGTCAGTTTAGCGGTTCTGGTGAAGCTCGTTTTATTGCATATAGATCACTTTCTGACGCACAGAATATGGTTAATGGTTTCACATTAAATGGAATACCTATTTATGATAGAATTGAATATAACGGGGATGAGTATGATGATGTCGGCTCATTGAGTAATAGAGTTGTAAAATTAGGTTGTAGAGGATTTAGCAGTCTACAGTACACAATACTCACATATGAAAGTACTGACAATAATAATATTTTATATCAGGATTAATAACAGATGTAATAAGATTTTATTATAAATATTTTATCAATTAAACTAAAGAAACAATGAATGTAACAAAAGGTAAGACCATCAGCGAAAAGTATAGTTTTAGTGGTCAAGAAAACGGATTTAAGCTAAACGCTGACTGTGAAAGTAAAGAAGGCAGATTGGCAGTCGTTGAAAACGGAACAATAGTCAATGCTGCAAATGTCCAGATTGGATCGTTTAACCAGCGCGATCAAACACTGAGCACAAATTTCTACGATTCCTCTCAGGCAGTTCCTGCTATTAGTGCAATAACAGGGTTTATTACCGCTGTCGAAGAACAGTTCGCAGCTGAATTGTAAACAAAGTAATTAACCGGGGCGGTCCTGTATCGCCCCACTTTAAAAAGAAGAATTAATCAATTAAAATATAAAGTTATGAAATACGCAGAAATTTTCAACAAAGCAGCTATCGTTAGAAACATTCCTCTGATATGTGAAGGAAGAGAGTTACCCGCCGGTATGAATGCCATTGTAGTTTTAACCCGTGTGCAGTATGATAAGCATATGCATGCTTTTGAAGAAGAGATGAAGGATGTTCTGAAAAGCTTGAAAAAAGAAGGATTCGACGAGCGCTCTGAAAGACAGGATCGCCTGAAAGACATTGATTCCCGTGCGGAAAGCGCGAAGAAATGGAAAAAGGGCGATAAAGATGAAAAAGGAAATCTTATTGAGAAACCGGCTGCACCAACTCCGGAAGAGCTTAAAGAAGCTGAAGAGATTCGTAAAGAGAAAGATGCCTATGATGAGGAATTGGAAAAACTGAACTCAGACTACGGTGAAGCTCATGATAAGAAGATGGAGGAAGAGATCAAATTCGATGAACGTAAATTCACTGCTGAACAATTTGAGTCGATCATTAAAATGATCGGTATTGAAGGTGATATCGAGGTTAATGGAAATAAAATACCTAAAACTCACTTCATTAACATGATTGGGGCCTTGTTCGTAGAATAATCTTTCGTTGCCCGTCCGGATTAAATTTCTCGACTGGGCAACACATAATTAATAAATAAATATGATGGAGTATTTTAAAAGCATGATTATCGGATTGATAACTGGCGTAGCCGCTTATCTTAATCCCATTTCCGGAGAGATAAAAAGTCTTGTAGCTGTGTTTGCTCTCAATTTCTTATGCGGACTGTTAACCGCATTACTTATAAATCACGAAAGCTTTTCTTTCAAAAAAGCATGGCGGTGTATTTGTGAGGCAACCATCTTCTTTGTGCTGGTATGTTGTATCTACTTTATTGGTGAGCACAAAGGTAATCCGAGTGGGGCGTTACAATGCGTGTCATTCATTACGTATAGCGTGTTCTATTTTTACGGAGTGAATATACTTCGTAATATCAAGACGCTATTACCTAATGATAGTATTGGGTATAAGGTTGTTGCATTCCTACACTATGTGTTGAGTATAGAATTCATAAAGCATATACCTTATTTAACCAACTATCTACAGAAAGGAGAGGTAAAAAATGAATAAAATAGACTCTATCATTATCCACTGCTCGGCTACATGTGCCGGGCAGGATCTGCGTGCAAAAGACATTGATCGTATGCACAGACAGAGAGGCTTTTCCCAGATCGGTTATAACTTCGTAATTGATCTTGATGGTACTGTAGAGAACGGACGCCCACTCTCTATTGACGGAGCACATTGTAATACGAAAGGATTCTCCGGGGTGTCATACAACAAACACAGTATTGGTATCTGCTACATTGGCGGACTGGATACAAACGGACGTCCGGCAGATACTCGGACAGAAGCGCAGAAGAACTCCCTTCGTGATCTCGTAGCAAAATTTTGTAAGGAGTATCCTATCATTGAATTGTTAGGTCATCGGGATACATCTCCTGATCTTAATGGAAATGGTGAGGTTGAGCCGGCAGAATATATCAAGGCTTGCCCGTGTTTCGATGTACGTAGTGAATTTTGCAATTTTCTTCGTAATACAGTAGTGAAACCATGAAAGCGTTACCCTGGGTTTTAGTAACATTGTTGCTGATTGTTTGTGTGGCGGCTTGGTTCCGTCCACACAAGTCTGTTCCGGTAGAAGTGATTCGGGATACAGTAGAGCATTGGGATACAGTGAAAGACCCTGTTCCGTATCCGGTATATATTACTGAGATTGATTCATATCCGGTATTAGTACCTGTATATATCAATCAAAAGGGGGATACAGTACATGATACGATAACGGTGTTTGTTCCTATTTCGCAGTCAGTATACGAGACTGAACTTTACAAGGCATGGGTATCTGGATATAGGGCAAAGTTAGACAGTATTGATATATATAATAAGGTACAGACAATTTATGTCCGGAAACAGGTTAAAAAGAAGCGATGGGGATTAGGTGTACAAGTCGGTTATGGTTATCCAGATGGATTTTATGTTGGGGCTGGGGTGAGCTATAATTTATGGAAATGGTAAAAATAGATTTAAAAGAGGTTGTAGAGATTTTGAATAGTTCTATTACTACACATAATTAGGTGAGAGATGTAACATATATGATGTATAATTTAGTGATTTATGATAGTATTTCGAGAAGCGTATTAATATAATCTCATATTTTTATATATCTTTGTACTCCAATATATATTTCAACAATATGAATCATTATTATGTGTGAAGCTGAAGAAATATTTTATGAAGACGAAAGAAGATTAAAGGAGAGTGGGGTACGAAATGTATTTACTCCGCATACGCCTATTAATCAAGAAAACTTGTTTCGAGGAAGAATGGTGGAAGTGCAACAAATCCTTTCTACTTTGAATACGCCAGGGCAACATGTTTTACTATTTGGAGATAGAGGAGTTGGCAAAAGTTCGTTAGCTAATGTAACATCAAGTAAGCTAATTAAAATCGCAGGAAAAGAATTAGTAATAAAGCGGTGTTCCAAGTCAGATTCTTTTAGTTCAATTTTTGAGGATGTTCTAGTGAAATGTGGAGTTGATATGTCTATTCAAACTAAAAATAGATCTGGTAATTTGTCTGTTAATGGTATTGGATATCAGGAATGTACTGAACGAAAAGGTTTTTTCGATAAGGCTAAGTCTCCTTCGTGGGTTTGTGATAAGGTGAAAGATTTTAATATATTATTGCTTGTGGATGAATTTGATTCTATACAAGATAAAGATGATAAACATAAAGTTGCAGAAGTGATTAAGCTATTGAGTGACTCAAATTCGCTTTTTAAAATATTTGTTGTTGGCATTGCGGAATCTGCAGAAGAATTAACGGCTGGACATCCGTCTGTACAGAGATGTTTGAAAGAGATTAAATTGTCAAAAATGTCTAATAGAGAATTAGTGGATATAATCAATAGTGGGTCTGCTAAACTGAAATTGAATTTTAAGCGAGATGCTAAGTTTCGTATATGTGGATTAAGTTCAGGATATCCTCATTTTACGCATTTAATCGCTTTAAAAGCCGCTGAGATGGCTATAATTAATGAAATTGTAGATATTGATATAGAACAAATAAATGAAGCAATAGAGAAGTCAATTATTGATTGTGAAAATTCTTTAAGACAGTCCTATGAAGAAACTGTAAAGTCATCTTCTACAATGGCTATTTATCGTAAAGTTTTATATGCAACAGCCTTATGTTATGATGAGTTTATTAGAAGTAAGGATATCCGATTTATTTATAAACTAATATTTGAAGAAGAAATAACTCAGCAAAGATTAAACCAATATTTGAGTAAACTTGTTTCTAATTCGAATGATAAAATTTTAAGGAGATTAACTAAAGGTGTTTATAGATTTGCTGATCCAAGAATGAGTTCATATATTAGATTGGTGCAGTCTGATATGTATTCTGATAAAGAGGAAAATATTTACGCAAATAGAAGGGTTGAATTGATATAAATTAACATCATATGATTAAATGTACAATTATTACAGGAACTTCATTCCAAGAAGTTGAAATGAAAGTTAATCGTTTTTTGATACTTAATAGAGTAAAAAAAATGGTTCAGGTCGTTAATCTAAGTGATAATCAATATGTTGCTATGGCAATATATTACGAAGTAGAAATGTAAGATGAATAAAATAAATGCAGAATAGGTAGCGGGGTATATCCGCGATTTTGTGTAAATAGAAAACTACAGGATTCAGCTTTTATTTGAATCTTGCGCCATCTTTAGCAGTATATGATTGAAAACATAAATAAAGGCAGCCGAATAAGCTGCTTTTTTATGCTCTCTGCAAAATACTAGAATCATTTGAAGTTTTCTTTATAAAGTCATTTTCGATTTGATAAGCGTCCATTTTGTCAGCCTCATAGGGATGTAAGAAAGTTGCTATTTCCTGTTTCGTCAGATTAGGGTTCAGCCATTTTTCTTCATTTTCCTTTGATAGTATAGCCGGCATACGATGTTTTGTATTGTGTATATAATCAGTCAAAGAATTGGTATCAGTGGTTATAATAGAGAAGGTAGAATGTTCTTCTCCTGTTTCTTTATCCAGCCATGAGTCATATATCCCGGCCATTGAAAAAATAGGCTCATCTTTTAGATAAATATAGTAAGGGATCTTCTTGGCCCCTTCATGTCTCCACTCAAAATAACCGGTGCTCGGTACGATACATCGTTTCTTCATAATTGGCTCCCGGAATGATGGCTTTTCAAAAATAGTATCGGCCCGGGCATTAAGTGTCATTCTTCTAATTCCGTCTGCATTAGCTTCATCTTTGGTCCAAAAAGGAATTAGCCCCCAATTGAATACTTGTATTTCGTCTGAAGTAGTTATAATCGGATACTTCGGGAAGGTGAAAGCACTAACATGATATTGTTCATTAAGTATATCTTGGTATATTTCGACTACATCCGACTTACGTCCATAACGGGCTGCTAATTTAACGGCTTTTGCTGACATTGAATTATGGAAACACATACTATTTACAGTTAATGGTTAGTATTTCGTTGATATCAGTTGTATAACGTTGAGAGAGCTGTTCTTGTTTAAGTTTCCAATCTCGTCCTGATCCCTGTATTGCAAGTTTCACGAGTTGACTGTGTTTACCATTTATTTGGTCGATAGTTTGCATTAATTGTTCTCGTTTAGTCCGATTTATTTTATCGAATAGTCCCATTTGTGCACCTTCTGTTATTTCAGTGATAATGACACCGGCTTTCTTATATTGATAGCCTTGTATGAAAATAGTTTTTAATCCGGCCAGTGCATAATGAACTATTTCTAATGTATCATTTGTCGGTACCGGGAGATGTATAACTGTGTTCTTCCAGTATTGAGGTAGATCCTCCCGGAAATTGTTGGTATGAATGAATACCATGAGAGACATAGCATATGATTTTTGTTGCCTGAGTTTCTTTGCACAGGTGGATGCGTGTGTTGCTATTGCTTCGGCCATCGTGTCTATATCGGTAAGCATCTTACCAAATGAGCGCGAAGTACAAATTTGTTTTTTGGCCGGTGGAGCTGATTCCATATCAATACATGAGATACCACGAAGTTCCTTCCATGTACGTTCGCCGACTACTGTCATGTTTTTACGTATCCATGAACCGGGAAGCTGAGTAAAATCATAGGCTGTTTTCACTCTTTGTTTTTCAAGTTTGGTTGCCTGTCTACGTCCTATTCCCCATACATCGGTAATATCTGTTAGTTTTAATGCCTTAATTCTTTTTTCTTCGGTGTCGATGATACATAGTCTATTGTATGCAGGATATTTCTTTGCGAACTTATTAGCTACCTTTGCAAGCGTTTTTGTAGGGGCAATACCTAAACTAACAGGAATACCGGTGCCACATGTCACCTTGTTTACTATTTTTGTTCCGAGTAATTGTATATCTTGAATACCGTCAAGGTTGATAAATGCTTCGTCGATAGAATATACTTCCAGTTCGGGTGCTAATCCTGCCAAAATAGACATTACGCGTCCGGACATATCTCCATATAACGTATAGTTGCTACTGAATACAGAAACTTCGTGACTACTTACCAAATCCTTAATCTGATAAGCAGGCACGCCCATTTTAATTCCTAAGGCTTTAGCTTCATTACTACGTGCGATAACACATCCGTCATTATTTGATAATACAACGATAGGTTTACCATTTAAAGCAGGATTGAACACTCTTTCGCAGGAAGCGTAAAAGTTATTGCAGTCCATTAGTCCAAACATTATCTTTTTCTCCGATTCTTTTTAATTGTGTACGTAACAACGCCCCATACAATGAAGTTATTGTCTGCTGTAACTTTAATTAGAGGATATTCAGAATTGGAAGGAATGAGCCAGGCTGCATTCTGTTCTAACCGTACTCTTTTAACTGTGAATTCTCCGTCAATGAAACATACGGCTAAATCATTGTCCTGTAGTTCTAACGACTTGTCAATAACAAGTATATCACCTTCCTCTATTCCTTCATCCCGCATTGAGTCGCCAACAACGCGACCGTAAAAAGTACTGGCCGGATGCTTGATAAGTTCTTTGTTTAAATCGATAGCCTGTTCCAAATAATCCTGGGCAGGAGAGGGGAAGCCGGCTTTTATACCTTCATCAGCATATTGCAGTGGAAGGTTGCTTGATATATCTATTTTATGTATTTCAATTTGCTTTTTCATAACTCTACAATTTCTCCTATAAACAAAAGAAAGCAGAGTTTGCTCGCAAAATGATATTTGTTTAATTATAAATAGTCTTTTCCCAATCATCCAGTACCGTCATTTCCCATTTGGGAAGCTCTGGATTAATATAGGTAACTGAGCTACCATATACAGAGAAACTTTTGCCCATAAATTCACTTATTGCTTCATCTTCTCCCTTTTGTAGACAAATATTCATGAAAATGTGCATCTCATCCCAATTGGTAGGTCCAATGAACAATGATTCAACAAACTTACCTTTAATTGGGATGCCTATAACTGAGTCTTTTATCCGTTCAATCATGGAAATAGCTTCGTTGTATGTCATATTAGTAGCGCTTTGGGGACAAAGATACGAAAAATACAATAGTTACTTATTAATTATCCTTTCATCATCATTATATCCGCCCTCATTTCTATGTAGTCCTTATATTTATCTGGATCGTTTACATAATCAATAACTCTATTTATTGCTATTTCCGCCTGTTTTTGCTTGACTTTCGTGTAATACCTTATGATTCCTTTACTCTTGTCTGAATGTCCAAGGCAGTAATCTATCACACCGTCGGGAATTCCAAGTTCGGAAGCGAACTGAGCAAAAGTTTTGCGGGCTGAATAAAAACAAAGAGTTTGTTTAATTCCTAAATGCTCTTTTAACTCTCTCATGCAGAGGTTGATGTACTTCTGTAGGTTTGGGTAGGTGTAGGAATATCCTAAATCCAATACTCCTTTCTTACTTATATATTTTGTTATAATAGACTTCGCTTCCTCGTGTATCGGTATTGTAATATTTGATTTTCCGGTTTTTGCATGGATCGTCTTAGTTCTTTCAAAAGAGAGAACATTGCCTGATAGGTTTACTGATAGCAAGTCCTTCAAGTTAATACCACACAAATAAAAAGAGAGTAGTAGCATGTCTTTGCCTAATTGCATGCGCTTTCCTTCGACTTCCGCCCTTTGTATTTTCTGAAATTCTTCTATTGAAAGATCGCACTCTTTAGGGTCTGCTGTTGGTATTTTCGTGTACGCAAATGGGTGCACATCCGTTTTCAGAACACCTGTTTTTATCAGCTCGTTTATCCGGGCTTTCAGATGTGTCAATCTCAATCCAATGTTTCCATTAGCATAACCTTTCTTTATCATCCACTTTTTAAAATGCTCTACCAATAAAGTATTAATTGCAGGAATAGGTACATCTCCTTCCGCATTAGTAAACACCCGTACAGTCTCCTCATTCATTTTTGCATAGCTTTCCCTCCCCTCTTCCCTAATTTCATTTATGCGCTGTTTCCAGAACTCCAGAAACGAAATATGTGAAGGGCGTTCCTTGGACATTATAATCCGCTTTATCTGAATTGCAGAAAAATAGTCTATACATTCAATAGAATTAAATTTCTCTTTGTATTGTGAAAACACAAATTCAAGCCTTTTATTCATGACGTTCGCATCCTTCCGGTAAGCGACTTTACCGTTATCGAATTCTGCAATATCATCTAACAGAAACTCTGTTTTTATGTAGGCACGTTCTTTCTTTTGGGAGATGCAGACTAAGATGGGAAGCCTACCATCATGTTCCTTAATGGAACTTAAAACTGTTAATCTGATTGTTGCCATAGTCGAATAATCAAAACACAATTCTACTATACAATTTTATGCAAATATATACGCAGATTTATGTTTTT
>OIWL01001138.1_pt1 | contig 30343 bp, 25 predicted proteins | sample 1587561 | NCBI WGS metagenome assembly OIWL01 (sample SAMEA3888903, study PRJEB22519) | human gut metagenome | biome: human gut; feature: human-associated habitat; material: faeces | place: Denmark | collected 2010 | reverse complement strand
TGCTCGTCAGCCTTGAGCTGGACGAGGTCATGAACCTGTCTGACCGCATCCTCGTGATTTACGAGGGGGAGATCGTCGGCGAATTCGACCCGAAAAAGACCACCGTCGAGGAACTGGGCCTGTATATGGCCGGTGCCAAAAAGCAAGGGGAGGCGAAAGCATGAGCAAACAGAATAAACAGCCGCTTCTGCAGCGTCCCGCCGTTGTAGGGGTCCTGGCCAGCCTTTTGTCCATCATCGTCGGTCTGGTGCTGGGCTTTGTACTGCTGGTCCTGCTGAATCCCGGCGCCGCCGTGGGCGGCATGAGAGCTATGCTGGCCACCGGCTTTTCCAGCATGGACAAGCTCGGCAAGGTGCTGTACCAGGCGGCACCCCTGATGATGTGCGGCCTGTCCGTCGGCTTTGCGTTCAAGACGGGCCTGTTCAACATTGGTGCGTCCGGCCAGTACACGATGGGCGCTTTCTTCTCGCTGCTGTGCGCCATTCAATTCCAGATGCCGTGGTACGTCTGCCTGCTGGCGGGCGCTGTCGGCGGTGCGATCTGGGGCGTTTTCCCGGGCCTGTTCAAGGCGTATTTCAACGTCAATGAGGTCATCACCGCCATCATGTTCAACTGGATCGGCATGTACCTCGTCAATCTGCTGCTGGCCAACATGCCCAATATGCTGGCCTCCGGCTGGGGCGCGTCTAACTCGGACCGCACCGCCGCGCTGAACGTTGCAAACCCCGGTGCGATCCTGCCCAGGGGGCCGTTTGCGGCACTGTTCGGCAACTCGAGCTGGATCAATATTTCCATCATCATCACGATTATTTTTGCCATCCTCGTCTGGGTCATCCTGCAAAAGACGACCTTCGGCTATGAGCTGAAGGCCTGCGGCCTGAGCCGCGACGCTGCCCAGTACGCGGGCATCAACTCCAAGCGCAACATCGTGCTGTCCATGGTCATCTCCGGCGCGCTGTCCGGCATCGGCGGCGCCATCTACTACCTGGCCGGTACGGGCCAATACGTGCTGGAAAAATCCATCCTCGGCATGGGCTTCAATGGCATCCCTGTCGCCCTGCTGGCCAGCTCCAACCCCATCGGCACGATTTTTGCGTCGCTCTTTATCAGCTATATCCAGGTCGGCGGTGCCGCCATGCAGCCCGCCTACTCGTCCGAGACCATTGACATCGTCATTGCCGTCATCATCTATCTGGCGGCCTTTGCCCTGCTGATGCGCGGCATCATTACCAAGGCGGTCTCCGGCCATAAGGGAAAGGAAGGTGCTGCAAAATGATGATCGCTGCCAACATTATCAGTATGACCATTTTGTTCGCAGTGCCGTTGCTGCTCGTCGCCATGGGCGGCATGTTCAGTGAGCATTCCGGCGTCATCAACATCGCACTTGAGGGCATGATGATCATTGGCGCGCTGTTCGCCTGCTTTACGCTGCAGGGCCTGGACCAGAGCGGCTTCGGTCCCGCACATCCGCAGCTGTCGATGTTCATTGCCATTCTGGTGGCGGGCGTCACCGGCATGATTTTTTCGCTGCTGCTGGGCTTTGCGGCCATCAACCTGAAGGCCGACCAGACCATCGGCGGCACGGCGCTGAACCAGTTTGCGCCCGCCTTCGCCGTCGTCATGACCTGGGCCATCCAGGGCCAGGGCCTGACCACGATCTTCATTCCCAACTGGGTGCGCATCACCCGCGATACCTTCGGCCTCGCCCCGGTGGACGGCCCCAGCTTCTGGAATAACCTGATTTTCAAGTATTTCTACCTGACGACCCCCGTTGCCATCGTCCTGTTCATCGCGGCCTACATCGTCATGTACAAGACCCGCTTCGGTCTGCGGCTGCGCGCCTGCGGTGAGCATCCCCAGGCGGCGGATTCCGTCGGCATCAACGTCTACAAGATGCGCTACGCCGGTGTGTTGATCTCCGGCTTCCTGGGCGGCGTCGGCGGCCTGGCCTACACGCTGGCAGCCGGCTCCGGCTTCAACTCCGACGTTGGCGGCTACGGCTTCCTGGCGCTGGCCGTTATGATCTTCGGCAACTGGAAGCCGCTGCCGATCCTCGGCGCGTCGCTGTTCTTCGCGCTGTTCAAGGTCATTGCTGCGCTGAACGCCACGCTGACCTTCCTGCCGAAGTTTGAGGGCGTCAAGGAAATTTCGAACTTCTACCAGATGCTGCCGTATATCGTCACGATGATCGTGCTGATCTTCACCTCCAAGAACTCCCAGGCCCCGAAGGCCGAGGGCATTCCCTACGACAAGGGCAGCCGTTAATCACAAATCACAGCAGGCCGCCCGGTATCCCAGCCGGGCGGCCTGCCTTTTACAAGGAGAAAAACTATGCGAATGTACGATATTATCGCCAAGAAGCGCGACGGCGGTACGCTGAACCATGAAGAACTGTCCTTCGCCGTCAACGGCTATGTGGCAGGCGATGTGCCCGACTACCAGATGTCGGCGCTCCTCATGGCCATCTACCTGCGCGGCATGACTGACGAGGAGACCGCCATGCTGACTGACGTCATGGCCCACTCCGGCGACATGGTTGATCTGTCTGCCATCGCGGGCATCAAGGCCGACAAGCACTCCACCGGAGGTGTCGGTGACAAGACGACGCTGGTCATTGCGCCCATCGTGGCGGCCTGCGGTGTCAAGATCGCCAAGATGAGCGGGCGCGGCCTCGGCCACACGGGCGGCACGATTGACAAGATGGAGGCTGTCCCCGGCACCCGCACGAGCCTGACGCAGGAAGAATTTTTCAGGCAGGTCAACGAGATCGGCATTTCGGTCATCGGCCAAAGCGGCAAGATCGCCGTCGCTGACAAGAAGATGTACGCCCTGCGCGATGTGACCGCCACCGTCGGCTGCATCCCGCTGATCGCGTCCTCCATCATGTCCAAGAAGCTGGCCGCCGGTTCGGACGCGATCCTGCTCGATGTCACGATGGGCGACGGCGCGTTCATGAAGGACCTGGACGGTGCGCTGGAGCTGGCCCGCCAGATGGTCGCCATCGGCACGGCGCATGGCCGCAAGGTCGCGGCGCTCATCACCGATATGGACAAGCCTCTCGGCCACAACATCGGCAATGCGCTGGAGGTCGCCGAGAGCATGGCCGTTCTGCAGGGCAAGGGCCCCGCGGACCTGACCGAGGTCTGCCTGCAGTTGGCCAGCAACATGCTGGTGCTGGCGGGCAAGGGCGATATGCCTACCTGCCGTAAGCTGGCCGAGAGCGTCATTGCCGACGGCTCCGCGTTTGAAAAGTGCTGCCAGATGTTTGCCGCGCAGGGCGGCGACATCAGCGTACTGCGCGACGCCGACAAGTTCCAAAAGGCAAAGTACAGCTATGAGCTGACCGCCCCCGCCGACGGCTATATTTACAAAAACGACGTCGAGAAGATCGGCAACGCCAGCGTGCTGCTGGGCGCGGGCCGCATCAAGAAGGAGGACAGCATCGACTTTGCCGCGGGCATTACGATGCACAAAAAGCTGGGCGACTACGTCAAGGCAGGGGAGAGCATCTGCACGTTCTATGCCGACGACGAGAGCCTGTTTGCCGCAGCCGAGGAAATGTACCGCGGCGGCCTTGTCATCCGCGATGAACCGCCGACGCTTCCGCCCCTCGTCTACGCGCGCGTAACGAGTGACGGCGTGGAGCGGTTCTAAATTGAAACACCCGGGAGGAATTCAGCCCTCCCGGGTGTTTTATTTTTACGCACTGTTTGCTATGGAATAACGGTTCAGGTGTCCGCCAACTCCACCACCAATTTGGCTTCGGTGGCGGCAATGGCAAGCTGGAGCTTATTCTCTAAGTTCGTCTTTTGCAGCATATTGATGACGTGGAACTTCACGGTGGATGGCTCGATGCCGAGTTCTTTTGCAATCTCGTTATAGGACAGCCCGCGCACAAGACAGCGCAGGACCTTCATCTCGCCTTTGGTGAACTCGGCGCTCATGGCCGTGCCGATCTCCACGCTGGGCGGTGCATCGGGGAAGATATGCTCCCCCGCCATCGTGCGGCGCACGACCTCCATCAGGGTCCTTTCATCGCCGTCCTTATACCACAGGCTGTCCGCGCCCACGGCCTTGGCGCGGGCTAAAACCTGCGTATCGATAAGCGAGGTCGCCACCACGATCTTGATTGCGGGGTGCGCTTCTCGTATCTTTTTGGCGGCGGCCAAACCGTTTTCGCGGTGTTCGGTCTGCACATCCATCAGCACAAGGTCGATGTCCTCGGTATCGCACAGGATCGGTGCCTCTGCAGCGCCGGGGATAGATACGGCAAGCTGATACCCGTCCTCGTTCTGAATATAGCTTTCAAGCAGGCTCCGGACCAGCTTTTGGTCCTCAACGATCATAACGCGTATCATAAATGCTCTCCTTATCGGGCAGGGTGACTTCCAGAACAAACACAGGCAGGGAGTGTACGGTTACCGTACCCCCTGCTTTTTCAATACGGCGGCGGAGCGAGGAAAGCCCGCCGCCTTCCTTTATCTCTGCCCTGGGCGGTGCGCCGTTGTTCGTGATGCAAAGGTGCCATGCCTGTGGCCGATGCTCGGAATCGGCGTACAATTCGGTGGCGCCCGCATGCCGCACAGCGTTGGAGGTACATTCCCGCAGGATCAGTGCGTAGAGCTCGCGGGTGGCGCGTGCCGCAGGGTACGCACCGCGCAGCTGTACGGCTGCGCCCAGAACAGCCGCCCGCCTTTGCATACAGGTCAGGGGGTCCTCGGCAGCATCCTCCTGCCGGGCGCGGCACAGCACGGAGATGGAACTTTCCCATTCCGCAGCCTCGCTTTTGATCCGGGCAAGGTCATGCTCATGCCGCAGTGCGCGCCGTGCGGCAAGCAGGGTATGGCCGATGTCGTCATGCACCTGCATCTTCATTTTCAGGATCTCTTCCTCCCGTACAATGTCGGGCATATTGTCATATAGGCGCTTTGCGCGGCGGTTCGCATCGGCAAGGCGCTCGTTTTCCTGCTGCAGCGCAGCGTGCAATGCAGCCAGACGGCTGACATCGGTAGCCATCACCTCGGTGTACGGTATGCCGTATTTGTCCTGAACAGGGCGCACCGCAAAATGGTACACCGTCCCGTCCGGGAATGCGTAGATGCGGGCGGCCTCATCGCGCAGCTGCACACCGCCGCCGGGACTGTGCAGCGCCTGCTCCAGATCCGTAAGGGTCTGCAGATCGCAGCCGCAGAGGACTGCGGCAATCTCCTGCATCCTGTGATTGATCAGACGCAGCAGACCATTGCGGTCAAAGTAGCAGATGGCCGCCAGCAGCGTGTCAAAGCCTTCCTTGACAGCGTTGCGGGAGATCCGGAAAATCATAGGCTGCCTCCTTCTGCCGGAAACATCGTGAAATACAAAAGTCCGTCCTCATCCCGTTCAAGCTGCATCTGCGGCAGGCCGGGCAGCGCAGCGGGTGCATCGGTGCATTGAACGCTGCAGCGCAGCCCCCAGCCCTGCGCCGTATGCTCGGCGCAGAAAAGGATCTCCTGCAATCCCGGCAGGGTCGCTTCTATGATGGCTTCAAAGGCGTCATAGATCGCCACGGCGGACGCAGAGGGGATCTTTGCTGTGTCGGTGATCTGTACGGCGCAGCGTATATCACTCAGGCGCAGGCTCTCGGCTGATTCAAACAGGCTCAGCCGCAGCTCCGTAGTGTCGATATCCTCCGCCTTGTCGCAGACAAAAACAAGGTTGCTGCGCCGCTTGATATAGGTTCCCAAAATGACGATGTGCTTCAGCAGCCGGCGGGCGGTATCGACATCGTCCGTGGCCCTGAGCGCGATCAGATATTCCTGTATCCGTGCCAGCTGGCGGGCTGTGACGGTCTCGATCTTGTCATACAGCCGGTTTTGCTCGCTCAGCTTCAGCCATTGTGCCTTCTGGGCTGTTTCCGCCTGTATGATGTCCCCGATGTCATGCAATTCCTCCTGCGTGAGGCGCAGCTCCTCCAGCAGTGCCACCAATTCGGTGATGTCCTCCTGCCAGAAAACATACCCTTTCCGAATCGGGTGGCCGTGAAGCTGGGTCGTGGCGTCCAGCTGGACACTGCCGGTGAGCGCCTGACGCAGCTGCTCCTCGCGGAGCGGCGCTGCCTGCATCGAGCATTGCACAGGCACAAACGCCCGGTCCGTGATCAGACCCTTGGCCATAGATACCTCAAACAGCGTGGCATACCCCATGTTGGATTGGATAAGCCCGCACTGGATGCACGCCTCAAAGGTCGCTGTAAAGGTCAGGCATTGCACCACGGTCATATCACCGGCAATCGCATGCATCCACGGCACATTCAAAATATGCTTGTACAGTAAAGCATAGAGGGTGGCAAAAAAAATCGGCACAAGCGGCAGCCAGAGGATGCGCTTTGTATGCGGAATACGGCAGCGCCGTACAAGGTACACCACCGTGAACACGGCACAGGAAAATATCCACAGCAGACAGAGGTAATATACGAACCGATAGGTGTAATCGGGGCTGCCCAGTACCTCCTGCCCGGGTGGGAACGCAAACGCAAGCTGATGAAAGTCGTTTGTCAGCACGAGGCTGAACAGCACCACAGGGAATACAAAAATCATGTACCGGTACTTGTACAGCGGGGCGGACTGCCCCCAATCTAAAAAGAAAAGCGTATAAAGTGCAAGGGTCGGGATCAGCAGCATCGGGATATAGTACGCATACCACAATCGCCGCAGCATCTCCGGTGTCTGGGCAAAGTCATAGCGGATCAGGCGTATATCCAGCCAGAACAGCATCAGGGCGGCAGCGCCCAGCAGGCAGTGGCGGGTCTGTGCGTGCAGGATACGCCACCAGACCGATACCGCCCAGGAAAAGATCAGGACATTATACAGCACCGTGCGCAAAAAGCCGGAATACGGCATATAAAATGCCCGCATCAGGACAGCGCAGAGAATCACCCCTGCAACCGCAGCGGCTAACCACAGATTGCCAAGCCGTACCTTTGTCATAGCGCCTGTCCTTTCCCAAAAGGGTATCGTGCTACCTTTTCACACTATTATTATGACGCAATCCGCCTTATTTTGCAATAGTGTTGAAAAAAGCAGTAAAAAGTTCAAAAAAACTATCCAAATGGTGGGGGCAGAAATCGTCCGATTCCTGTATGATGAAGTTGACAAAGAGTATTCTTTGCAGGGAAGGAGGGCTGCGCCGTGCGGAGGATCGTTTTGGACGCCCAATACTCTGTGATGACGAGCGCATTGACAATGGCACTGAAACACGGCAGACCGGATTTCCAGGTACAAAACGCTGGCCCTACGACAAAGGATATTGTAAAGCTATGCCGTTCCTGCAGGGCGGATGTCCTGCTGCTGGAGGTCTGCCCGCATCCGCCGCGCACCCTGCAGGACAGACTGCTGCTGGCAAAAGACCTGCGGGATGTCTGCCCGCACTGCAAAACGGTACTGCTTGTGGATGAGGCCGAATATCCCGAACTGGCCACCGCCGTGTGCCTGGCAAAAAAGGATCACATTGTCGATGATTTCGTCTACGCTTCCGTCTCGCCTGCCTATCTGAGCGCCATGATGGACACTTTATGACCAAAAGGAGGACAGCTATGAAAAAAGTACAACGAACGCTCGCTGCCGCATTGGCAGCCATGATGCTTATGGCTTTGGCCGGTTGCTCCAAGGGGGATGTAACCAAAGAGGTCAATTCCGGCTTATCCGACCTGAAAGCGCAGGCCGCCGAACCGGCTGTTGAACCCCAGACGGAGACCCCGGCAGAGCCCAAGACCGGCGCGGCATCTGAGCCTGCATCCGAACCTGCATCGGAGCCCGCTGCAGAGCCGGAGCCGGAAGCCACCGCCGAACCGGCCCCTGCTTCCGCGCCTGCGGACAATCCTGATTATCCATCGGCCGCCGGCCTGAACACCCCGACCCTGGAGGCATTCGGCACGGACTTTACGCTGGTGCTCAACGTGACCTGCCCCGACAAGGGCTGGTACAAGTCCGCGACCAGTTTCGGGGATTTCAAGCTGTTCCCGACCGATGACCCCAGCCATATCTTCTCCGGCGACCCGCGCATAACCTTTGAACTGAAAAGCGGTCTGGATAAGATCAACTACTATTACGACGACTTTGAAAACGTGGAGGAACTTACCCCGCGCACCATCGGCGGCGTGGAGATGGCCGGACGCACCTACAAAAACGTCGGTATGTGGTGGACGGAATACTACGGTGAGATGCCCACCGGCGGCTGGCTGGCCATCAAGATCTCCGGCGTAGACATTGACCCCGGTACCGAGGGCGACACCATTCTGAACAGCGTCACCTTTGGCTAAGCACAGGCAGGTTACTGCACTCTCAACCGAAAGGCGGGTGAACCAACCATGAAAAGAAGCTGTGCCGTACTATTGGCGGCGGCGATGCTGCTGTCGGCGGCAGGCTGCGCACAGGACAGCAAGCGGCCCGAACCGACCGAACCGGCTGCAAGCGCAGTGAGCGAGACCTCCGTTGAAAATGTGGAAGCCGCGGAGGATACCCCGCAAAAGCCGCAGTCCTCCCGCAGGTTTGATGATTCACGCATCTCTACGCTGTATGACGAGCGGTTTACCTACACCGACCCCTACGGCATCGAGGACACCTACTTTTACCAGGTGCCGCAGATCGACGACGACACCGAGGGCGCAAGGAACATCAACGAGATGATTGGCTACCGCTTCGGCTATCTGGTGGAGCGCGCGCTGGACGCCCGTTCCCGCAATGACTTTATCGACACAAGCTACATCATCTGGGTCAGCAACTGGGACGGTCCCCTGCTGAGCCTGCAAATCACCAGCTCTGACGCGATGTACAACCACGATGTGGGTTCGTACCATTACAATTTTGCCACCGGGCAGGAGCTTTCCAACCCGGAGATGCTGGCGCATCTGGGCTACACCGACGACGCCAAGGTGATGCACGCGCTGGAACGCGCAGTAGCGCAGCATTTTGACACCTACTACGGCTACATCGACCCCGACCAGACCGCCACGCTGTACATGATGCGCGCGCAGAGCCTGAGCAATCTGGACGGACTGTACAGCTACTATTCCCTGTATCCGAAATACAGCCACGGTTTTGTTGCCACGGTTCCGATGTACACCCCCGCCGGGTCGGGAATGTACTGGACGGATGTTCAGGTCGACCCCGACAAGCGCCAAGGCAGCGGCCAGATCCTGCACGGGCAGGATGAATGGTTCACCTGCGATGTAAGTGCCGACGGCGCTGTGACGGTACGCGCCTTGACCGACTATGTTACCCCTGACGGCGCTATGACCTATCAGACCATGAAGGAATGGTACGAGTTGGGCGACAAGACCGAGTTTGCGGTCAGCGGCTGCTACAGCGACTATATAAAGATGCTGATGACCAGCATCGGGCAGGACTACGCCCCCTATGTTTTCCTGCTGACCGAGAACGGCAACGTCGAATACATTGATGTCATCAGCGGCGCACAGTGCGGCACGATGGTCAACGGCGGTCCGCTCTTCGGCATCAACGGCATTGTCCGGTTTGAGACCGGCACGGCCTACGATGCAGAGTACGGCGCCGAGTACGCGACTGTGTACGGCGTTTCCCGCGATAACGAAAAATTCAACCTGATGGAGGCTGTCTGGAACACCGCCCCGCTGAGCATCCCGAGCATGGTCGGCTCCTTTGTGAGTGAGGAGACTGGCACCTGGTTTGAAATCTGCGAGGATCAGCCAAACTTCTACACCGGCGCATACACCAACGGCCAGAGGATTCCGGCCACATGGGACAGCAGCATCTCCTACCTTGGTATGGATGACCGCGGCTGGATCTGCTCCGTTTCGCTGTTCCGTATGGATTCAGGGCGCACGCAGCGCGAAACGCTGGCTATGATGCCCGATGATTACGGCGGCGTCAATGTAATGCACATCGGCGGGGAATCTCTGTTGAACCTGCCGCAGCAGGAAGCTGTATGGTTTGAAATGACACAGGAATAAGCAAGGTTCTAAAATATTACTTTATAAAAGGAGGCAGACACTATGGCAACATGTACGCAATGTGGTGCCGAGTTAAAGCCCGGCGCTAAATTCTGCGAGAATTGCGGTGCAAAAGTATCTGTACCGCAGCCCGCTGCACAGCCCGCAGCTGTGCCCCAGCCCCCGGTTCAGCCTACCCAGGCTGCGCCGCCGCCCCCGCAGCCGCAGGCAAGCGGCGGCAATCCCTATGCAGGCGGCGCACCTGCCGCCCCGCAGCCGCAGACGAACGCAGCGAATCCTTACGCAGGCAATGCGCCCGGCACACCGCCGCAGACCGGCGCAGGCGCACCGCTTTACGCCAGAAACACACCCCCGCCTGCGTCCACACCGCCGGATGCTCCCCATGCTGTCACGCCGCCGCCACCCGGCGGCACGGGCGGCAACCCTTACGGCAATGTGGCCCCCGGCGGCAAGTCCAAGTGCCCCCGCGCACCAATGACCCCCAAGCGGATGATCCTGATCGCCATCCCGGTGATATTCCTGCTTATGATCATCGTAACAATGATCAGCGGCTCCATCCGCACCGGCAAGCCGAACGCCAGTGACCCGAATCAGGGCACATGGGAAGCAGCCTACGCCGAGGTCGGCGGCTCCGTGACGCAGGTCGAGGATGCCTTCGGCAGCGGGTTCCTGATGGACCTGAATGATAAGGGCAAGTGCGTTGTATCGGTGGACGGCACCAAGTCCTACGGCAAGTGGACGCTGAACGGCGGGGCCTTCCAGCTGGATTGCGGCAGCCTGAACTGCACCGGCACCCTGCAAGACGAGATCCTGACCCTGAACGATGTGCAGGGACAGGGCGTGACGCTCTACTTCGTCAAGTCCGGCAGCACCATGCAGCAGCCTCTGGACGGTGACAACATGACCCAGGGAACCACCGCAGGCAGCGATACCGATGTGGGCATCTATGTGCTGGAATCCGCCTCCGACAGCGAGTACACCCTCTCCAAGGAGGAGCTTGCCCTCGTCGATATGGAGAACTTCTACATTGAGCTGCGTGCGGACGGCACCGGCGAAACCTACATGGAGGATTTTGTCACCTTCCAATGGAAGGACGGCAGCTTCTACGCGCTGACCGACCCCGATACCCCGGCCATGACCTACACCCGCGAGGGTGACCTGCTGACCATTGAGTTTGACGGTATGACCATGGTCTTTAAGCGCAGCGACACCAAGCCTGAAATCGACCCCGCCTTGCTGGACGGCGGCGATGACGAATATGACATCGACGGCACGGATGAGCCGGACCCGCCCTACACCTACGACGACGGCAACACCTACGATGATTTGGGCAACACCAACTGGTACGGCTGGTTCCGGATGGAAAACTACAAGAATGTACCCAACCGCGATTACTTTGACACCGACACCTACGATTGCTGGGGTTACATCGGTGAGAGTGAGGACGGCAGCCACTACTTTGAGGTTTACCGCGACGGTATGCCCGATGACCCGGTCATCACGATGTGGGTCAATGTCTATGATGACCATATCGAGCCTATCCTGGACGGCAACGATTGGGTGCTGGATCAGAACATAACCGAGAGCGATGCGTATAAGTTCAACCTGTACCCGTATAACGACAATATCTCGCTGTTCATGTATGACTACGAGGGCGACGACGGCACGGCCTGTGCGGTCAGCTTCTACATGAGACTGGACGGCACCGAGTGGAACGAGGAACTCGAGGAGCTGCCGCCCCGCTATGAGGAGTACAAGGCCGCACTGGCCAACAAATGACGACCTGATTTATCTGTAACAAAACGGGGCGGGCCCTGCCCGCCCCTGACATAGGAGGATCACTATGGGACTTATCAGAGCTGCAATGGGCGCTGCTGGCGGCGTTATGGCCGACCAGTGGAAGGAATACTTTTATTGTGAAGCCATGCCGGCTGACCTGTTGGCTACCCGCGGCTGGAAACGCCAGAGCGGACGCAGCGCCAACACAAAGGGCAGCGACAACATCATTACAAACGGCTCCATTGTGGCCGTTGCCGACGGCCAGTGTGCCATGATCGTGGAGCAGGGCAAGGTCGTGGATATCTGCGCCGAGCCGGGTGAGTACACCTACGATACCGGCAGCGCTCCCTCGCTCTTCAGCGGCGACCTGTCCGACTCTATCGGCGCAGTGTTCCAGAACATCGGCAAGCGCTTTACCTTCGGCGGCGAGGCCCCGATGGATCAGCGCATCTATTACTTCAACACCAAGGAGCTGGTGGGCAACAAATACGGCACGCCCAGCCCGGTGCCCTTCCGCGTGGTGGATCAGCGCGCCGGCATCGACATCGACATTGCCATCCGCTGCTTCGGTGAGTACAGCTACCGCATCACCAACCCCATTTTGTTCTACACCAATGTCTGCGGCAATGTGGAGGAAGGCTACACCCGCGATGAAATCGACGGGCAGCTGAAATCCGAGTTGATGACCGCCCTGCAGCCCGCCTTTGCCAAGATCAGCGATATGGGCATCCGCTATTCCGCACTGCCCGGCCATACGATGGAGCTTGCCGAGGCCCTCAACGATGTGCTCTCCGCCAAGTGGGGCAAGCTGCGCGGCATTGAGATCGTATCCTTCGGTGTTTCCAGCGTGAAGGCCAGCGAGGAAGACGAGCAGATGCTCAAGGAAATGCAGCGCAACGCAGCCTTTATGGACCCGACCCGCGCCGCTGCGCATCTTGTTGGCGCACAGGCCAGTGCTATGCAGACCGCAGCCGGCAATCAGGGCGCAGGCCCCGCCATGGCCTTTATGGGCATGAACATGGCCGGTGCAGCGGGTGGTATGAACGCCCAGAACCTGTACCAGATGGGCGCGCAGCAGCCCGCCGCACAGCCCGCCCCGGCCCCGGCAGCTGCCCCCGCCGGGTGGACCTGCAGCTGCGGCCAGACCGGCAACACCGGCAAATTCTGTGCAAACTGCGGCAGCCCCAAGCCTGCCCCGGCACCCGCAGCCGGCAGCTGGGTATGCAGCTGCGGCACTTCCAACACCGGTAAGTTCTGCTGCAACTGCGGCAGCCCCAAGCCCGCACCGGCCCCCGCCAAGTGCAGCCAGTGTGGTTGGACCCCGGATGATCCGGCCCATCCGCCCAAGTTCTGCCCGGAGTGCGGTAAGCCGTTTGGCCAGTGATGCGCAAAAAAATCGCTGCGGTGCTTTGCGCCGCAGCCGCTTTTCTGACAATGTCCGGCTGTAAAAAAGCTCCGCCCGGCACACTGACCGGTATCAGCATCAGTTATTCCGGCATGTGCTATGACGACACCTATGGGTTCAGCATAAGAAATGACCCGGCTGACGGCTGCCTTTTCAGCTGTAATTACAAGGAGGATGAATGGGTGGAGCTGGAAAACATCCCGGTTGAGGACACCCATTGGCAAGAAGCCCTGGCTCTGGCAGAAAAGCTGGGGCTGGAGAGCCTGCCGGACGAAAAGAAAAATTCTCCCGGCTTATTTATCACCGATGAAACGTTAGATAGCGTTTGCCTGATTTACAAGGCCCCGGATGACGAGATCGTCTACCGTTATCTGGATGCCGATGGCAATACGCGCAGCGCCCTGCGTGATTTTTTTGAGGCTCTGGCAGGGCAGCTGCAAACCGAAGGAAAGAGAGGTGACGCATAATGGCAACGCAGCTTACCAACTACCAATGCCCTGCCTGTACCGGCCCGCTTCACTTTGACGGTGCCAGCGGAAAGCTGGTCTGTGACTTCTGCGGCAGCAGCTACGATACTGCCGAGATCGAAGCACTCTATGCCGAAAAAGAAGCCGCTGCCGAAACCGCGGCACAGAATAAACAGGCACCGCCGCCCGACTCCGTCTGGAGCGAAAACGAGGCCGCCGGGCTGCGCAGCTATTCCTGCCCGTCCTGCGGCGCAGAGCTGATCTGTGACGAGACGACTGCCGCGACAAGCTGCCCGTATTGCGGCAACCCAACGGTCATTGCGGGGCAGTTCAGCGGTATGCAGCGGCCCGAGCTTGTCCTGCCGTTTGTGCTGGATAAGAACGCCGCCAAGGCCGCGCTGAAAAAATACTATCGCGGCAAGAGATTCCTGCCCAATGCGTTCTCCTCGCAGAACCATATCGAGGAGATCAAGGGCGTGTATGTCCCGTTCTGGCTGTTCGATGCCAACGCCTCCGGCTCGGGCCTATATGAAGCCACGACCAGCTCCAGCCACCGCAACGGCGATTACGTCATCACCACGACCAAACACTATGATGTCCGCCGCGCCGGTACCACGCAGTTCATGGGCGTTCCGGTGGATGGCTCGACCAAGATGCCCAACGGCCACATGGATGCCATTGAGCCGTATGACTACCGCGCCTTCCAGCCCTTCTCGACCGCGTACCTGCCGGGCTATATGGCAGACAAATACGACGAGGACGCCGACACCTGCCAGGCCCGCGCCCACAGCCGGATGCAGAATTCGGTCAGCAGCGAGCTTTCGGCCAGCATTACCGGCTACAACAGTGTAAGCACCCTGAGCGAGAATATCAGCATTGATTACACCGCCAAGCACTACGCGCTGCTGCCGGTCTGGATGCTGCACACCAAGTGGCAGGGCAAGGATTACCTGTTCGCCATGAACGGGCAGACCGGCAAGCTGGTCGGTGATCTGCCGGTTGATAAACGAAAGGTAGCCGCCTGGTTTGCGGGCATCAGTGTTCCGCTGATGATCCTGCTTGCATTCCTGCTTTGAAAGGGGGAAACAGAGTATGAAAAAGAAACTGTTTTCTCTGCTTACGGCACTGGTGCTGTGCTTGCTCTGCGCCGTACCGGCGTTTGCCGAAATGCCGTTGGTGATGGACACCTACGAGCTGTTCAAACCCGAAGCGACCGCTGAATTGGAACAAAAGGCGCAGGACGCCAGTGCCGGACACGGTGTCAACGTCTACCTGCTGACGGTGGCTGACATCGGCGGACAGAACGTGCGCGAGTTCGCCAAGGATTGGTACCGCAACTATGACCTTGGCTACGGCGAGGGCAAAAGCGGTATCCTGTTCCTGATTGCGCTGGATTCCCGCGATTATGTGACCATTACCTACGGCGGCGGCGTGACCGCCTTTACCGACTACCGCATCGCGCAGATCGAGGATAAGATCGTGCCGATGCTCTCGGACGGATCGTATTACAAGGCCTCCGACACCTACATAGAAATGTGCGCTGACACGCTGGATTTCTATGCCGAAAAGGGTGCGCCGCTGGACAGCGGCAACGACCCCGCCAAGGGTTGGATCAAGTGGGTGTTTGTGTTTGTCATTCCGCTGGCTGTGGCGAGCATCGTCTGCGGCATCTTCTACGCGCAGATGAAAACTGCCAACGAGCAGACCCACGCCAACGCCTATATGCCCGCCGAGGGCTTGGCGCTGTCCGTGGTGGAGGACACCTACACCCACACCACCGAAACCGAGCGCTACGACCCCGTCAAGGACGACAGCTCGAGCGGCTCGAGAGGCTCGAGTACCGACAGCGACGGCTTCGGTGGCAGCTCGGGCGGAAAATTTTAAGAGTATCCATTTTGACAACAGCGGCGGCTTTCTTTGCGAAAGCCGCCGCTGGTCTTTTATCGGAATTTTTCGTTATAACTTTGAGAAATGTTCTGCTGTTTAGGGGTGCTGCAAACACAAAAAAGACTCCTGCAGCGTCTAATTCACGCTGCAGGAGCCTTTTTACTTTTTCCTTTTCAGCCAGAACACCTTAAACTTCCCGTATCCGTTGGGCTTGTCCTCGTCGAATTCCTCGGTCTTGACGTAGCGCTTGAAGGCACCGTCAAACTGCAGGGCGTTCCCGTCCTCCTGAATGTCGGTCAGCACGCGGGGAATGGCGGTTTTCTGGCTCTCAAACTCCGGTTCGCGGTCCCATAAAATGTTCCCGTCAGCGTCAAAGCCGTGGGCCCAGACGCTGAACACCAGACAGGCGGCCTCGCCGTAGCAGTAGCGCTCAAAGCGGATGCGGCCATCCAGATAAAACAGCAGACAATCGCGAAAATGGGTCTCCAGTTCTTTCTCATAACGGCGCCCGCACCCGGACCCGGCAAAATCGGCAGCATTGGCAGTCATGGCGTGCCCTCCTGTTTGTTAGTGCTTTTATTATACAGCAGGGCAGGGCGTTTCGCAAGCAGAAATATAGGGCGCGGCGGCAGGGGCCGGACATGCCCGGCCCGGTGCTCTCCCGCAAATGCCCACCCGCCATATACCGCCGGGCCGCCTATATGCGGCCCCTGCTGCGCGGTAAAACCTTACGCTTTCACATCCATTTTTTCCAGCAGCACTTTTGCGGTCAAAAGCACCACCGCCAGCCAGCCCGCACACGCCAGCAAAAACGGCAGCACATTCCCGGCCAGCACGTCGGTGCTGCGGTTGGCGTTCATGCCCTGCTGCATCAGGCAGTAGGGCCACAGCAGGGCATAGCCCTTGCTGCCGATCAGCATTCCCGCAATGCCGCCGACCAGCCCTAAGAAAATCGGCACCGCAAAGCTGCGGATCAGCATGGCCAGCAAAAGCTGCACCGCCGCCACAGCCAGACCGCCGAAAATGCCGCGCACCAGATAGAAAACGATGCTCACCGGCGGCCAATCGCTGAACCCGGCAAACAGCCGCCCGCACGCCACGTACAGCACAAAGACAAAGCATTGCGTAAAGCACATCAGCTTTACAACAACAAGGAGCTTTGCCGCAAACAGCGCAAAGGGCCGCACGGGTGCTGCCATGATCAGGTTCCAGTTGTGGCCAAGGTGCTCAAGCCGCCAAAGGTAGGCCGCATACGCCGATACCATCGCGGGAAAGAACAGCATCGAGTAAAACAGCGTATGCTGCGTCCACAGGCTGTACCACCGCTCGGTCAGGATTTCCAGATTTTGCAGATAGTTGAATGTCCCGTACCCGGCGGAAATCAACGGCAGCACAAAGAAGATCACCCAGATGGGCGACGCATGCAGCTTGCGGTTCTCGGCAATTATACAACGCTTCAGCATTCGTTATACCTCCTTATCGCGCATCATGCGCCAGACGGCGGCGAACAAAGCCGCAGCCAGTACCACGGTAAACGCCAGCAGTCCCCAGTTGTAGGGCCGCAGGCCGTAGGTCACAGTGTGGGTGGCCTGGTCCCAGTAGGAAACCTCATAGCAGGACAGCGGGACAAAGTAGCCCCACGGCACAAAATAACTGACAAGGGGCGGCATGAACGCCGAAAACAGCCCGATCAGTGCCCCCACAATGCCGACACAAAGCGCAGGCAGCGGGTTGTCAAAAATCAACATCAGCAGAAGCTCCGAGAAAAACAGCATGACATCGACAGCCAGCGTGCAAATGCCCGTGTACACAAACGGCCCGGCGGGGAGCGTCTCGGTATAGCCCTGCACCCGCCCCAGCAGGATGAATACGGCCATTTCCAGCGTGACCATCAGCAGGACCTCGCCCGTGCCCAGCAGCGCCTTGCCCGCAAACAGACTGCGGCGGCTTTGCAGCGTGTACAGCAGTTTTGTGGTGCTGCCCTTGACCTCCATGTCCCACAGGCGGCTGGCGATCAGTGCCATCACAATGGGCATTAAAATGGCGTTCAGAACGGGCAGCGCGTACAAAAGCGCGCTGTAGGCGTTGGCCAGCTCGTCCGCGCCGGTGGGGACCTGCGCCCCGGCCCAGAGATACACGACCACCGGCACGGCCAGGCAGATTAGCAAATCGTGGCGGCGGCGGGCCTTTTGCAGCTCCGCATGCAGTGCTTTGCCCATCTCAGTCCGCCTCCTCGCTCGTCAGGCTCAGGAAAATCTCCTCCAGCGTCTTGGTGTGGGGCGTCAGTTCCACAACGCCCGCGCCGCAGGCAGCCAGTTTTTGCACGAGGTCGGCCAGCAGGGAGTCCCGCAGGGGCGGCAGCGTCACAACGCAGCTGTCGCCGTGCGCGGTCAGACCGTTGGCACGCAGGATCGGCGCGGCCTTGGCCGGGTCCAGCAGCCGCAGCGTGACATTGCCGCGGCTGTGGCGCTGCAATTCGGTCAGCGGTCCCTCAAACAGTATATGGCCGTGGTCGATGATGCCGACCTGCTCGACCATCTGCTCCATCTCGCCCAAAAGATGGCTCGAGATCAGCACCGTCGCGCCCGTGGCGGCGGGCATGTTCCGGATGAGCGCGCGCATCTCCTGAATGCCCGCGGGGTCCAGACCGTTCGTCGGCTCATCCAGAATCAGCAGCTTCGGGCTGCCCAGCAGCGCCATGGCAATGCCGAGCCGCTGCTTCATGCCGAGCGAATACTGCCCGACCCTGCGGTTGCGGTCCTGCGTCAGATGCACAATGTCCAGCACGCGGCCGATGTCCTTATGGGGCACACCCTTTAAGTCGGCCACGATCTCCAGATTCTCCTGTGCGGTCAGATGCAGATACCCGGCGGGGGACTCAATCAGGCTGCCGGTCTGGCGCAGCAGCGGCAGGCGGCTTTTCTCGGTCAGCTCCTGCCCGAGCAGGCGCACCCGGCCCGCCGTGGGGTGGATGAGCCCCAGCAGCATCTTCATGGTGGTGGATTTGCCCGCGCCGTTCGGCCCGATGAATCCGTACACGCACCCCTGCGGTACGTGCAGCTCCACATGGTCTACGGCTGTATGCGGCCCGTACTGCTTGCACAGGGCCTTTGTTTCGATTACGGTTTGCATAATGCACACTCCTTTGCTTTCGGTATGGCCCTATGCTACACCCTGCGCCTTAAACGAACTGTAAGAGCAGCTTAATTTTGCCTTAATTTTGGGGTCGTGCCATGGTGGGCGGGGGTGAATCGTAGTATGATAGGTAGGGGCCGTATATGGGCGGCCCCTACAAGCTCAAAAAAGGGGAAAACCTATGACCACCATCTACGACGCCTCCATCCTCCTAGTCGATGACAACCCAGACCTGCTTACCCTAGTCACGGACAACCTGCGCACGGCAGGCTACAAAAGCGTATGCACTGCCGCAGACTGCGCCGCGGCACGGGCGGCCTTCGCCGCACACCGCCCGGACCTGATGATCCTGGACATCAACCTGCCGGACGGCGACGGCTTCGGGTTATTCCGCACCCTGCGGACAGAATCGGACGTCCCGGCGCTGTTTCTCTCGGCGCGGGACGCCGACGCGGACAGGCTGTTCGGGCTGGGGCTTGGCGCGGACGACTATCTGACCAAGCCGTTCCTGATGCAGGAGCTGCTTTTGCGCGTGCAGCACCTTTTGCGGCGCGCCTACCGCACCGAGCTGCGCCGCAGCCGGGTGCTGACGCTGGGGGACTGCACGGTCAATTTGCAGGACGCCGCCGTCCGCCGCGCTGACGGCACAACGCTGGCCCTGACCGCCACCGAGCGCGCCCTGCTGCAAAGGCTGGCCGATGACCGCGGGCACATCGTAACCTATGATGCCGTTTGCGAGGCTGTCTGGGGCGCGGACTATTACGGGTACGAGAACAGCCTGAACGTGCATATCCGCCATCTGCGGGAGAAAATCGAGCCTGACCCCGGGCATCCGCAGTGGCTTCTCACGGTGCGGGGCATCGGCTACCGGCTGACTGGGGAGGTGTGAAGTTGAAAACCTTTACACGAATGATCGGGCGCTATGTGCTGGCCACGGCGGCGGTGGTGCTGCTGCTGGTGGTGGGTCTGCTGCTGGGGGCGGTGGTCTATCTGGGGCTGCACTACGGCGAGGCCGCGGACAGCCGCGTCCGCATCGGTACGCTGGCAGAGGCCCTGATCCCTACAGCCGACGGCTTGCAGCTGGACCCCGCCCGCACGCCCGCGGACTGGCTGCAGGGCTACGCCTGGGCGATGGTGCTGGACGACGACGGCAGTGTGATCTGGCAGCATGACCTGCCGCAGAACTTGAATAAACACTACACAGCGTCGGAAATCGCCTCGTTCTCGCGGTGGTATCTTGACGACTGGCCGGTGTTCTGCTGGACGGCAGACTACGGCCTGTTTGTGGCCGCCATGCCGCGCGGTTCGGTCTGGAGGTGCAATATTTACAACAATGCGCAGCTTATGAACGCCATGGCAGCGGGTATGCTGCCCGCGCTGGCGCTGCTGCTGGGTGTGCCAGCTGCATGTTGTCTGCTGTTCAGCTGGCGCGGTGCGCGGAGCTTGCAGACGATTGCCGCAGGACTGGCCACCGTAGCCGATGGCGGTACGATCCGGCTGCCGACAGACGGTTTTGCGGGGGAGCTGGCCGACACGGTCAACCGCACGAGTGAGCAGCTGCGCCGCCGCAATGAGATCATCGCCCGGCGGGACGATGCCCGCACAAGTTGGATCGCGGGGGTCAGCCATGATGTGCGCACACCGCTGGCGCTGATTCTGGGCTGGGCCGAGCAACTCGAGCAGGACACCGCCCTGCCCGCCGCGGCGCGGCAGAAGGCGTGCGGCATCCGCACCCAGAGCGAGAAGCTGCGCGCTTTGATCGAGGATCTGAACCTGACCAGCAAGCTGCAATACGGCGCACAGCCGCTGCGCTGCCAACCGACCCAGGCCGGACCGCTGCTGCGCAGGCTGGCCGCCGAGTTCTGTGACAGCCCGCTGGCGGCCAGCTGCACGGTGGCGTTGGAAATTGCACCCGACGCCGACAAGGCGATTCTGGACGCGGACGCCGCGCTGCTGGCCCGCGCAGTGGAAAACCTGCTGCACAATGCGGCCTGCCACAACCCCGGCCCCGTGCAGGTGCAGCTTTCCGCGGTGCGCACAGGAAAAACACTGAGGATCACGATAGCCGACGACGGCGCGGGCTACCCGCCCGCCGTGCTGCACGCCCTGCAGACCGGTGAAGCGGGGGAGAATACGCCCCACATTCTGGGTCTGCACGTCGTCGAGCAGATCATCCACGCCCACGGCGGCACGGCGGCCTTTGCCCGGAACGCACCGCGCGGGGCAAAGGCGGTGCTGGTGCTGCCGGTGACGGAAGATCCTGCCGCACGGTAGGGGGTGGGAGATGTCCCGCCTGCGGCCTTTCCGCAAAATCGCGTTTTCCGCAGGGCTGCGGGCCGGGTGTGCCCGGCCCCTGCGGAGAATGCGATATTTTTTTATTCTCACAAAAAAATCATCCTGATTTTAGTGGATTTTCTTGGCATAACCCTGTATAATGTTTATTATAAATAGGTAAAGGGGGCAGTGTGCCCATGGCACAACCGAATCTTCCCGCCGTGACCGCCATTGTGGTGGCGGCAGGGGCATCCCGCCGTATGGGCTTTGACAAATTGAGCTACCGTCTGCCGGATGGCCGCACCGTGCTGGAGACAAGCTGTGCCGCACTGGCTGCGCACCCGGCAATTACCCAGCTTGTGCTGGTCTGCGGCGGCAACCGCGCCGCCTGCGAGGCCATCGCCGCCGCCTGTCCCAAGCCCTGCGCCGTCGTACAGGGCGGTGCGACCCGCGCCGACAGCGTGCGCAACGGTCTGGCCGCGGCGTCGGGCGAGCTTGTTGCCATCCACGACGCCGCCCGCCCCTTTGTCAGCGAGAGCGTCATCACCGCCGCACTGACCGCTGCCGCCGAGACCGGCGCAGCCGCGCCCGCAGTGCCCGTCAAGGATACGGTGAAGGTCGCAGACCCGTCGGGCCGCGTGCTGGACACGCCGGACCGCGCCACGCTCTACGCCGTGCAGACGCCGCAGTGCTTCCGCCGCGCACGCTACACCCAGGCGCTTGCCGCCGTCACGGGGGAAAAAGCCAGCCTTGTCACCGATGATTGCAGCCTGTTTGAGCTGGCCGGTCTGCCCGTCAGGCTGACCGAGGGCGATTACGCCAACTATAAAATCACTACAAAAGAAGATCTGCAAAAGGAGAAAACCATGCGCATTGGTCACGGATACGACGTTCACCGCTTAGTGGAGGATCGCAAGCTCATTATGGGCGGCGTGGAGATCCCGTATGAGAAGGGCCTGCTCGGCCACTCCGACGCGGATGTGCTGCTGCACGCCGTAATGGACGCTGTGCTGGGCGCGGCGGCGCTGGGCGACATTGGCCAGCACTTCCCGGATAACGACCCCGCCTACAAGGGCGCGGACTCGCTGGCCCTGACCCGCGAGGTCGCCCGCATCATCGCCGAGCACGGCTATAAGGTCGGCAACATCGACGCCACGATCCTCTGCCAGCGCCCGAAGCTGGCCCCGCATATCCCGGCCATGCGCCGGAACATTGCCGACGCCTTCGGTCTGCCCGTGGACGCCGTCAGCGTCAAGGCCACGACGGAGGAACACCTCGGCTTCACCGGCGAGGGCCTCGGCATTGCCGCCCATGCGGTGGCGCTGATCGAGTGATTTTGTCAGCCTCCCGGCGAAGGCGGGACATGTCCCGCCCGCGGCTTTGCCATGTGCGTCCGTTTGCGGGAAACCTGCGGGCCGGGCATGCCCGGCCTCTATACCTGTTCTAATGCCTATTTTGACCCAGAAAGGGGGCTGCGGTGCCCATGCTGCCCAACCAGATGTTCAATGCCGTTTTAAGCAGCCTGCGTACATTTGACCCGCTGTCCGATACGCTGGACATCCTTATTATCTCCTTTGTCTTTTACCAGCTGCTGCAATTCGCGCGCAAATCCCGCGCGGGCCAGCTGGTCAAGGGCATCATCCTGATTCTGGTTTTCTACGGTCTGGCCGTCATGCTAAACCTGAAAACCGTCACCTGGGTGCTCAACAATGTCATCACCATCGGCTTTATGGCCGCCGTCGTCATCTTCCAGCCGGAGCTGCGCCGCACGCTCGAGCGCATGGGTCAGTCCACAATGTGGGCCAACCTTCTGGTCGGGAACCGCCGCAGTGACCCGTCGCTGCGCGGCGCGTGGCAGAGCGCCGTTGTGGCCATCTGCGACGCGGCGGAGCAGCTGTCCGACACGCGCACCGGCGCGCTGATGGTGCTGGAGCGCAACAACAATCTGGATGAGATCATCCGCACCGGTACGCCGATGCACGCCGATGTCATCCCCGAAATGCTCGGCACGATCTTCTATGAGGGCACGCCCCTGCACGACGGCGCTGTCGTCATCCGTGACGGCGTCATTGTGGCAGCGGGCTGCGTGCTGCCGCTGTCCAACAACCTCGAGATGGGCAAGGACATGGGCACCCGCCACCGCGCGGGCCTCGGCATGAGCGAGAACTCCGACGCCATCGTCATCATCGTCAGCGAGGAGACCGGCATCATCTCGATGGCGAAGAACGGCGTGCTCATCCGCCGCCTGGACCGCCAGAACCTCTTCAACCTTCTGCAGGAGGAGATCGTTCCCCCCGCCGAGGACGAGGAGACCAATATCTCGCCGCTGCAAAAGTTGCTGCGCAAGGGAGGCGCACTGAACCATGCCAAACCCGAATAACCCTCTCGCGCCGGGGCTGAACGGCGCCGCGCCCAAGGGCCCGCGCACGATCTGGGATAACCCGGTGCTTTCCGCCGTTCTGGCAATCATCATGGGCTTTGCCATGTGGATCATCGTTACGGTCTACATCGACCCCCAGGGCTCCACGACGGTGACCGGCGTGCCGATCAACTACACGAGCGGCGCGTCTACCTACACGGCCCAAGGTCTGGACATTGTGGAAAAGCCCGACATTGAGGGCGTGACCGTAAAAGTCGAGGGCAACAGCACGATCATCGGCAACATACGCAGCGCCGACATCATGGTCTACCCAAGCTACGCCGGTGTCAGCGGCGCGGGCAAGGTCACGCTGCGCCTGCAGGCCCGTGTGACGAACACAACAGACTTCCCCGGCGACATTGAGTGTACGGTGGAAAGCCCGAGCACCATCGACGTTGTCTTTGACGAGGTCAGCGAAAAGACCGTTCCCGTCACGGTGGACGCCTCCGCGGTGACGATCTCCAGCGGCTATATGCTGAACAAGACCACCGCCGTGCCCGCCGAGATCACGCTGCGCGGCCCGACGAGCGAGCTGGATCAGGTATCCAGCATCGTCGCCCCGGTCCAGGTGGACGGCGAACTGGCCGACACCACGACGGTGCCTGCTACGCTGGAGCTGCGCGACGAGGAGGGCAACGCCTTCACGCCGCAGTATACCTCGATGGAGAGCGACTCCGCCAACGTCACGCTGACGGTCTATCAGGTGCGGGAGCTGCCGCTGAAGGTGGACTTCATCGGCACACCAAACGGCTTCGACGTCGAGAGCCTGCACTATTCGCTGAGCCAGCAGACCCTGCGCGTGGCCGGCCCTGCCCGCACGATCAGCGCCTTGGAGGCCCTGACCGTGACGGACTTTGACCTGGCCCGTGAGTTTGAGCCGGGCCGCGACTACCAGCGCCTTATCGAGCTGCCCGCAGGCATCGTCTCGCTGGACGGCGTCACGAACGTCACGCTGGACTTTGACACGTCGGAGATGGCCTCGACAAAGCTGAACGTCTCGAACATCCGCGCTATCAACGTGCCCAGCAACTACGAGCTGCAGATCTTGTCCAGCATCGTCAGCGGTGTGACGCTCTACGGCCCGGCGGATGAAATCGAGGAGCTGTCCGCCGACAGCATCGTAGCGCAGATCGACTGCCAGAGCCTGAACCTGACCGTCGGCCAGCAGACGATTGCTGTCAGCATCCAGATCCCGTCGTCCAGCCGTATTTTTGCCACCGGCAGCTATACGGTCCAGTGCGAGGTCACGTCGAAGTAACGCGACGCAGTAGGGGCCGGGCATGCCCGACCCGCAGCCTACGGGAAACCGCCCTATAACGGGAAGGCCGAGGGCCGGATATGTCCGGACCCTACATGGCGCATACAAAATACCATCGTTTAAGGAACCTTATCTATGCTTTTAGTCCGCAACATCCGCCTGCCGCTGACCTGCCCCGACCCGGACGCCGAGGCAGCGACGAAGGCACTGGCCATTCTCCGCGTGCCCACCCGCCGGGCGGCGCACTGCGGTGTGGCAAAACTCAGCGTGGACGCCCGGCGCGGTACGCCGGTGCTTGTCTACACCATCGCAGTCACACTCAAGGACGAGGGTGAGGAATCGGCATTGGCCGGGGCCTCGCCCTGTGTCTGTTATACACAGCCGCCGAAATTCGACTTTGCAACGGGAAAAACGCCGCTGACCCATCGCCCGGTGGTCGTCGGTCTTGGCCCGGCGGGCTTGTTCGCGGCGCTGCTGCTGGCCCGCAGAGGCTACCGCCCGCTGGTGCTCGAGCGCGGCCCCGCGCTGGACGAACGGATTCGGGCCGTCGAGCATTTTGAGAAAACCGGCACACTGGACCCCAACGCCAACATTCAGTTTGGTGAGGGCGGCGCGGGCACCTTCTCGGACGGCAAGCTGACCACCCGCATCGGTGACGAGCTGTGCGGCCTTGTCACGGAAGTGTTTTTGCAGCACGGTGCCCCGGCGGAGATCGCCTGGAAGCAGAAGCCCCATGTGGGCACCGACCTGCTGCGGGGGGTTATCACCTCCATCCGCAAAGAGATCGAATCCCTGGGCGGTGAGGTGCATTTCAACACGGCCCTCACCGGTCTGGAACAGAAAAACGGACACATTACCGGAATTTTCACAACGGATGGTTCCTTTGCCTGCGAAGCACTGGTGTTTGCGGTGGGCCACTCGGCCCGCGATACCTTTGCCATGCTCATGGACAGCGGCCTTGTGCTGGAGTGCAAGCCCTTCAGCGTGGGCTTCCGCGCAGAGCATCTGCAGAGCGAGATCGAAAAGAGCCTGTATCACGAGGCGGCAGGCCACCCGGCCCTGCCCCGCGGCGAATACCAGCTGTCCCAGCATGTGGGGGAGCGGTGCGTGTATACCTTCTGCATGTGCCCCGGTGGGCAGGTGGTGGCCTCGGCCAGTGAGGAAGGCCGTGTGGTGACCAACGGCATGAGCTACCATGCCCGCAGCGGCAAAAATGCAAACGCCGCCGTGGTGGTGAGCGTGAATGGCACCGACTTTGCAAACGACCCCCGGCAGGCCATCGCGTTTCAGCGGGAGCTGGAAGCAAAGGCCTACGCGGCAGGCCGTGCGGCCGGGCCTTACGCCGCCCCGGCCGAGAACATCCGGAGCTTTCTGGAGGGCAAAGGCCAGCTGCACATCGGCAGCGTGGAACCGACCTACGACCGCGGCGTGACCGCCGCCGACCTGGGCAGCCTGCTGCCTGCGGAGCTGGCCGACACCCTGCGGGCCGGTCTGCGTGCCTATGAGCACAAGATCGCGGGCTACACCGCACCGGATGCCATCCTCACCGGCCTGGAGACCCGCACCAGCAGCCCGGTGCGGCTGAAGCGGGAAGAGAACTTCGAGTGCACCCAGCTGGCAGGGCTTTACCCCTGCGGCGAGGGCGCGGGATATGCGGGCGGCATCATGAGCGCCGCCGTGGATGGCCTGCGGGTGGCCCGCGCCATCATCAGCCGGTATGCACCGGCAGAAGGGTGAGAAGATTTTGATGAACGATCGTGAAAACGACAACCGGATCAAGGACGAGGGCCGTCAGGTGCAGCAGGAGCTGGAGGACCAGCTGCGCGCCTTTGGCGACACCATGACCGATGCCTTCCGCAACGGCTTTGAGGGCCGGGGCATGGAGATCGGGGACCGGGCTTACGATATCGGCAAGGCCGCCGTCCATGCGGCCAACTACGGCATCGGGGAGGCGGGCAGGGCCTTCCGCAAGTCGTGGGGCGAGGCACGGCAGAACTGGGCAAAGCAGACCTTCAACGAGGGCTATGCGGAGGCCGACATCGGCGGGATGCCCGGCTGGTTCCGGCAGATCTTTGCAAAGCCGGAGCCTACCCCGGTGGAAAGTATCCGTATCAGCGCAAAAAAACGATATAGCGCAGGCTGCACCCTGCTGGCTGTGGGCATCACCTTTGCGGTGATCTTCGGGCTGGGGACGCTGGGCTGCCTCATCGGGCTGGGCACTATTTCGCCGGCTGCTTTGGGTGACGTTGTGGTGTCGGCTACTGAGGGCGGCGGCATCCTGATGACGGGCACGGACTACGTTATGAACACCGCCTACAACGTGCTGGGCATCGTCAGCAGCGTGCTGGGCCTTGCCACGGCGGGCTTTGGCTGGATGACGGCCTGTGGTGCAGCCCGGATGAAGGCGGGCAGACAGATGGGCCAGTTTGCCGACTACGCCGACAGCGTGGACTACCATAAGGGCCTGCCTGTTTCGATGCTGGCCGACCTGACCCACCAGAAAAAGGCAAAAGCTCTGAAAAAGCTGCGCAGATACATCAATAAGGGCTGGCTTGCCGCCTGGCTGGATGAAAAAACAGAAAAACTCTACCTGACGGTGGAGGACTACCGCGCCGCCCAGGAAACGGCGGCTGCACCCCAGGCACAGCCGCAGCCGGAACCGGCTCCGGAGCAGCGCGAGGAAACGCCTCTCAATCTGGAAACGGCCCGCCGCTTTGCCGCTGTGCTGGAACAGGAAAAGCAGCTCATGCAGGATGAGCTGGCTCGCGACGAGCTGGACCATATGCAAAAGACGGCCAATGCCATCTGCGACTGGCTGGAGGCTCACCCGGAGAGCCTGCCCAAGGCCCGCCGCTTTGCGGAATACTATATCCCCACCACCCTCAAACTGCTGCACACCTACAACGATGTCCAGGGCCAGCAGGGAGCCAACGCCGAGAGCATCCGGCGGGACATTGCAGGCATCCTGCACACGCTGAACCAGGCCTTTGACAACCTCTACGACAATCTGCTGTCGGACGTGGCCATGGATGTTTCCAGCGAGATCGCAGCCCTGCAGGGAATGCTGGCCAACGACGGCCTGACCGGGAGGGATTTCCAATGACCTACCGTGCCTGGGACCTGAAAACGCTGGACCGCGCCGCCGTCCGGGAGCTGACCCATGCCATCGCGGAGCAGCGTACCGAAGAACTGGAATACAGCGCCATGGACGAGGAGCCCTGGAGCGAACAGAAATATGCCGCCACGCTGGCCGCCCAGCAGAAGGAGACGGCCCTGCTGGCCGGCATCCTGGCGGCCCGCGGCATCACCGACCCGGCCGACGCGCTCACCCTGCTGGCCGGGGAAGAGGAGCTGAGCGACCCTGCCCTGCTCACCGATATGGAAAAAGCCTGCCAGCGCATCTGGCAGGCCATCGACAATGGCGAGACCATCGTGGTGTTCGGCGACTACGATGTGGACGGCGTGACTGCCACGGCATTGCTGTATCAGCACCTCAAGGGCATGGGCGCTGCCGTCAAGTGCATGCTGCCCAGCCGCGAGGGCGATGGCTACGGCCTGTCGCGCAACGCCATCCAGTCCATCCACGACAAGGGCTATCGGCTCATTGTGACGGTGGACAACGGCATCTCCGCTGTAGCCGAGGCCGACTTTGCCGCCCAGCTGGGCATCGACCTGATCATCACCGACCACCATCTGCCGCCCGAGACCCTGCCCAAGGCAGTGGCCGTGGTGGACCCCCGCCGGGAGGACGATACCAGTCCCTTCAAAGGGCTGTGCGGCGCAGGCGTAGCCTTTAAGCTGTGCGCCGCGCTGGACGACTGTACCCCGGAGGAAATGCTGGATTACTGCGGCGACCTGGCCGCTGTGGGCACCGTGGCGGACGTGATGCCCCTGACCGGAGAGAACCGCACCCTGGTCAAGGCCGGCCTGCGGCAGCTGCAGCAGACCGACCGCCCCGGCATGGAAGCCTTGCTGGAAGAAGTGGGCCTTGCCGGAAAACCCGTCACAGCGGAGAATATCAGCTACGCCATTGCGCCCCGCATCAACGCGGCCGGCCGCATGGACAGCGCGGTGACGGCCCTGCAGCTGGTGCTGTGTGAGGACCCGGACCGCGCCGAGGAGCTGGCCCATAAACTCAACGAGATCAACGCGAAACGGCAGGAGACCGAACTGCAGATCTTCAAGGCCGCTGAGGAATTGCTGGAGCAGCAGCCGGAGCGGCTGGAGGATCGTGTGATCCTGCTGTGGGGCCGGGACTGGCACCCCGGCGTCATCGGCATCGTGGCGTCCCGGCTGGTGGAGCGCACCGGCCGCCCGGTCATCGTGGTCACGGTGGACGAGCACGGCGAGTGCAAGGGCAGCGGCCGCAGCGTGCAGGGTTTCAACCTGCACGCCTGCATCGGGGCCTGCGCCGACCTGCTCATCCGCTACGGCGGCCACGCCATGGCGGCGGGCCTCTCGGTGCGGGAAGAAAATCTGGAAGCCCTGCGCCGCCGCCTGAACGAGTGGGCGGCAAGGGAGTGCCCCGTGCTGCAGATCCCGCCGCTGACCTGCGATCTGTCCATCCATCTGGACCGGGTCACGGTGGACGCCGTGCGCCGTCTGGATCAGCTGGCCCCCTTCGGGGCTGAGAACCCCACCCCGGTGTTCCTGCTGCAGAATGCCGTGCTGGACGGGGTGTACCCGGTGTCGGACGGCAAACACAGCCGCCTGCGTCTGCGGCAGGGCAATGCCAGCCTGTACGCCGTGTGGTTCGGCATGCGGCCGGAGCAGCTGCCCTATGCCACGGGCGACGTGGTAGACACTGCCCTGAATCTTTCGGTCTACGATGCGCCCCGTGGCGCGCAGCTTTCGGGCCGCATCATCGACCTGCACCCGGCGGGCCTTGGCAGTGCCATGCCGCAGCAGGCAGCGCTGGTGCAGGCACTGCGCCGCGGCACCCCGCTCACCACAGAACAGAAAAATCTCATCACCCCGGCCCGCAGCGATATCATCGCGGTATACCGGGAGCTGCAGGCCCGCCGCTGGCACGCGGAGGATCTGCAGCCCCTGTGCGCGAAGCTGGGAGAAGAAAATACCGGCAAAACGCTGGTGGCGGTCACGGCACTGGAACAGGTGGGGCTGATCGCTGCTGCAGAAAAGGGCGGAGCCAAAGTGTGGGAGCTGGTGCCCACGGCCGGCAAGAAGAACCTTGCCGACGCCCCGATCCTGAAATGTTTGGAGGGAATGTAAATGCCTGAGGGAAAGAAACTGCCTGCCCCCGCCCCGGTGCGGGAGGAGGATTCGTATTCGGCCAAGACCCACCTGCACCAGCCGGTGCAGGAGACGGCCACCGTGGCTGCCACGGCGCAGCCGGCAGATGCCCCGGAAGGTGCTCTGCCCTCGGAGGTGCGCCCGGAGATCGTCACCTGGGAGAAACTCTGTGAGGCCATCAAGGCCAGCGGCAGGGCCTACGATATGGACATGATCGAAAAGGCCTATAACCTTGCCAATGACGCCCACAAGGGCGTGTGCCGCCGCAGCGGCGAACCCTATATCTGCCACCCGCTGGCCGTGGCCCGTCTGGTGCTGGATCTGGGTATGGACTCCGAGAGCATCGCCGCCGCTCTGCTGCACGATGTGGTGGAGGACACCCCCACCACCCTGGACGACCTGACCGCACAGTTCGGCTCCGAGGTGGCCCAGATGGTGGACGGCGTCACCAAGCTGACCAAGATCCAGTTCTCCAACATCGAGGAGCTGCAGGCCGAGAACC
>OIWL01001136.1_pt1 | contig 30389 bp, 33 predicted proteins | sample 1587561 | NCBI WGS metagenome assembly OIWL01 (sample SAMEA3888903, study PRJEB22519) | human gut metagenome | biome: human gut; feature: human-associated habitat; material: faeces | place: Denmark | collected 2010 | reverse complement strand
ATTCCTTACTGGCTGTAAGGGGTATTAACCATAAATATATTGTAGTAGAAAGAGGGCAGCCGGCTGAGCCTGTTCCTCGAAGAAGAAAAGCCCCTGCTGTCGCCGCGCTGCCCGCTACCCGATTTGAACTGAGCGACTGGAAAACAGCCACCGTTCACGGGTATCTTCACGAACATTAGTAGTTCGTGAAGCATGAATTATCACATATCTGTGGACAGAATGCTATACTCAGTTCCATACGAATACATCAAAAAGAAAGTTGATGTAAGGGTAACGGACACTACCATCGAGATCTTTTATAACCATAACCGCATTGCTTCCCATCGTCGGTTGAAAGGACGTCCCGGACAGTACAGCACTATCACGGAACATATGCCGGAAGATCATCAAAAGTATCTTGAATGGAACGGAGACCGATTCCGTAAGTGGGCTGAACGGATTGGTACCAGTACCTATACTGCAGTCAATGCAATACTTACCTCTAAAGGAAAGGAGTGGAACAACAGACCTATCGAAGCTGCATGGGACTTCTGAAACTGACGGAGAAATACGCCGATGAGTTACTGGAAGCAGCCTGTAAAAAGGCTTTATCCTATACGGCATCGCCCAGTTACAAGTGCATAAAAAACATTCTTGTAACCGGTTCTGAAAAACTGCTGTCAGAAACAACAGACAGCAGATCCACACAGAAAGCACACGGCATCACAAGAGGTGCCGACTATTACAGGAGGTAAGCGTATATGACAAACCAAAGCACGATTGATAAATTAACTGAAATGCGCCTGACCGCTATGGCAGATGCATTCCGCATCCAGATAAATGATCCGAAATTCAAGGATGTCCCATTTGAAGACCGGTTTGGCATGCTGGTTGACATTGAGCACAGCAGCCGAAAAGCAAACCGATTAAAAAGACTTATCCGCAATGCCGGATTTGATCAGTCAGATGCAAGTATCATGGATATCAATTACACTTCCGGGCGTAAACTTAATAAAGAGTTGATCACCCGTCTTGCCACTTGCGAATATATATCCGAACACAGGAATCTATTTATAACCGGTGCTACAGGCTGTGGGAAAACATATATGGCCTGTGCCTTTGGCATGGAAGCCTGCAAGCAGTATTACAATACCAGATATGTCCGTCTTCCGGATCTGCTCATTGATCTGGAAATAGCAAGGGCAGATGGTACCTATCGAAAGGTCATGGCTAAATACGCCAACCCTCTGGTTCTCATTCTTGATGAATGGCTTCTGCTGAAACCAACAGAAGTCGAACAAAAAGATATTTTTGAACTTCTGCATCGAAGACGTAAGAAATCCTCCACGATCTTTTGTTCTCAGTATGGTTTTGAAGAATGGTACGACCAGCTTGGTGGAGACGCCAGTCCTCTGGCAGATGCGATCATTGACCGTATTGCTCATGACAGCTACCGTGTCAACATCACAAGTATTGATGCAGAGCATGACATCTCAATGCGGGAAGTCTATGGATTGGACAAAGCGTTACGCGAGTAAACTCGCATAATAATTGGTTTCCGGAAGTCCGGACAGGCGGTTTCCCGCCTGCCGGATTTGCGGTGTTACCGCACCGTAATATTCAATTGGTGTACTCTGTTTGCAATTTCTTGATTTCATTCGAGGAAGGAAGCGCATCAGGTGTGTTGGTTGTTGTGGTAAACGTCTTGTGCATTTCAAGTAATTGCAGATACAGTGCATTAACAGTTTGCACTAGGGATATATGGTTTCTTTCTTGCCAACGACGCAGATGCAGTTGTAGATGCAGGAACGAATAAAGTAGTCTTTTTTCATCATTCCACTGGCAAGTATGCGTGCTTCTATTTGTTTGCGTTCGGCATCAGTAATTCTAAAACTGATAGTTGGATTTTTATGTTTGTTGCTCATGGTTTTACTCCTTTCGTTATGGGAGTGGCAGCAGACACAAAGTGTGCACCCACGAGCCGCTGTTGATTATTCATTTTTAGTAGTAAAAGTAGAGTATATCTGCCATGAATTTCGTAGAAGCAATGTTGAATTATTGCAACTGATTTGCTACTAGAGTTTTGGAAGACGATATGAAAAGAGCAACATTTGATGAAATAGATGTGGTGGAATATCGCATAAAATCAGCAATTTTTAATTTGATAATACTTCCTTTGGGAAGAGTTTGAATAAGTGGGTAGGGCTGATGAATAATGTGAGAAGTTCGGCAGAGGAAACCTTATTAATAGAGTTGATATATGTGTAATGTGGGTGCGGAGCGTAATGCTCCGAATTTTTAAGTTCTTGGCGTAAAATAACTTCTGTTATGATATACTTATTTTGGACTAAGGGAAAAATTTGAATTTAGCGGAGGCAATGTATGAAATATGCAATAGAATTATACTATGATGAAAAAACAAAAAGAGCAACGTTATAGTTTGCCTAAAATTGTTACTAATAAAGTCATTTGAAATAAAAATGGGAATGGGTAGAAATAATCAGATGATAGTAGAATGGATTTGGGAAAAACATGATTCAGCAAAATGAAGAAAATAAATCTTAGGAAATAAAGCTAAAGAAGTAGTATTAGTTTTTTGAAGTCAAAAACCCCAAAAGCACAATCATATGTACAAAATGTACTTGACAAGATATCTTTTTGTACGTATACTGTGAAATAGATATACTAAACAAGAGGTGATTTAAAATTGGAAAGAGTGATTTTTTGGAATAATAAGGGCGGAACAGGGAAAACTACATTAGCATTTCAGTTACTTAATGAATATGCATTTCAAAATCGGAATAAACGAATATTAGTTATAGATGTATGCCCGCAAGCAAATTTATCTGAACTTTTATTAGGAGGATTAAATCAAGGTGGTAGTGCAGCTTTATTGATGAGGCAAGGAGCAAATCCTAGAGCGACAATTGGAGGGTATTTTCAGTTACGGTTACCAGCACCATATAGTGTTCCAGTCTTTAACCCTAGAGATTATTTGACTAAACCACATCAATATAATTCATATATAGAGGATAATATAGATTTACTTTGTGGAGATGCCATGTTGGAATTACAATCTAATGCAATTTCTACATTAGCTAATAATCAGATACCAGGAACAAATACATGGGTGGCAATTATAAACTGGTTAAATGATTTTATACATCCAATTGAGAAAGATTATGATATAGTATTTTTGGATGCCAATCCTAGTTTTTCGATGTATACTCAAATAGCCATTGCAACTTCAACTAAAGTGGTGTTGCCAGTAATGGCAGATGATTCATCGCGGAGAGCAATACAGAATGCTTTTTCTTTGATTTATGGATTAAAATTACCATCTGAAATATATAGTAAGTATGCATTTGCAGAAAAGTTAAAAGAGGTAAATATGCCATTACCGAAAGTTTATATGATATTGAAAAATAGACTGACTCAATATATGGGGGCTGCCTCTGCATATGCGACAGTATTACGGGAAATCGATAAGGATGTATTGTCTTTATTGGAAACATATCCAAGTATGTTTGCTTTTGATAAATTAAAAGAGGGGATTATAAATGTAAGGGATTTTCAGACAACTGGAGTTGTTTCTGCTGCAAGAGGTTGTCCATTGCAAAAGTTAAAAGCTGGACGTTTGGATTTAATGGGTAAAAGGGTTGCGGTAAAGGAAGAATATAGACAGAATTGTATTGATAATGTTGAATTAATAGTAAGAAGAATGAATAAAGAACTATAATTATATTGAAGAAGCTGATATTGTGAGAAAAAAAAGGGAGGAATTGGTCCTATGTCAAGATTTACTGGTAAAGGTGAAATGCTGATATCTTCATTTATAGGAGAGGGAAATCAAACGCGGTTGCATATATTTAAGGAACTGAAGGTTGATTTCCAGCCATCAGCAAGATTACTTAAATATTTGGAATATCATAGAGCGGTTTTATTTGTGAAATAGTTATGAAAAGCATTTCACAGAAGAGTGGGTTTAATATATTGAAACTAAATGCTTGATACCTTGCATCTTTGTGAAATGAGGTATTGATATTGATGTATAAATATGATATGTTAAACTATAAATTTGGGTGCAAGCTAGTTGAAAAATAAATTTCAATTAGTATAAGGAGCAATGTAGAGAAAACAATGAAGGAGAAAATCCTTATGAATATAATTAGTTTGTTTAGTGGGTGTGGTGGATTGGATTTAGGATTTGAAAGAGCAGGTTTTGATATTCCTGTAGCAAATGAGTTTGATAAAAAAATATGGTCTACATATAAAGCAAATCATCCTAATACACATTTAATTGAAGGAGATGTACGTCAGGTAACTAAAGAGGATATTGATCAGTTTTTAGTGGGTGAAGTTGACGGAATTATAGGTGGACCGCCATGTCAATCATGGTCTGAAGCTGGCTCGCTAAAGGGAATTGAAGATGATAGGGGACAATTATTTTTTGATTATATAAGAATTCTTAAAGATTTTCAGCCTAAGTTTTTTTTAGCTGAAAATGTAAAAGGAATGTTAGCTAATAGGCATTCGGAAGCTGTAAAAAATATACTTACCCTTTTTGATAACGCAGGATATGATGTTACTTTTACGCTTGTAAATGCAAAGGATTATGGTGTGGCAGAGGAAAGGAAGAGAGTTTTTTATATAGGTTTCAGAAAAGATTTGCATATTGAGTTTGGATTTCCTAGAGGCTCCACCAAAGATGATGAAAAAAAGATAACTCTTCGGGATGTTATATGGGATTTACAAGATACTGCGATACCAGCAGGAAAGAAAAATCATCATAATCCAGAAGCGGTTAATAACAATGAATATTATACGGGAGCCTATTCTCCGATATTTATGAGTCGTAACAGAGTAAAAGCTTGGGATGAGCAGGCGTTTACTGTACAGGCATCAGGGCGACAATGTCAATTACATCCACAGGCACCGAAAATGGTTAAGGTGGAAAAAAATGATTGTAGATTTGTAGAGGGTAAGGAAAATCTTTATCGTAGAATGACAATAAGGGAAGTGGCCAGAGTACAAGGATTTCCAGACGACTTTCAATTTTTGTATGAGGATACAAATACTGCTTATAAAATGATTGGAAATGCAGTTCCAGTCAATCTTGCGTATGAAATAGCAGTTGCAATAAAGAAGTATTTAGATGGTAATGGTTGTGATGTTGTAGTAGATGATGATGTTATAGATGCAAAGGAGGTTAATGAGAAAAAAGTGAGTACAAAAAGTAATGATCAGGGAAGGGCGTATGAGTATGCTTGGATTAAGATGCTATATAAGACGTTGTGTGAAGTGCGTAGAACTAGAATAATTGATAATTCTAGTTTTCGTGCTAATGAGAAAGCATGGACACTTATGGACGAGGAAATGCAGCATACACTTATGATTTCGGCGGATGCTGCAATTGATGCGGTACTTGAAATGGAACCTAAAATGTTAGAAAGTGATAAAGATGAATTGACATTAGAATTTCAGAAGGATGGAGCTGGTGTAAAAGGAGATGTAAGAGATATTGTTATTCGTAGAGATGACATTGAATGGGAAATAGGATTAAGTATTAAACATAATCATGACGCTGTAAAGCATAGTAGATTAAGTCATAAACTTGACTTTGGAAAAGAATGGTTTGGTATGCCTTGCAGTGATGCATACTGGAATGAGATTAGTCCAATATTTGATATGTTGAAGTATGAAAAGGATAATGGTACAAGATGGTCGGAAATTGACGGGAAAGATGAAAATGTGTATGTACCATTATTACAGGCGTTTATGGATGAAATTAATAGAGCATACAAAGACGACAAAAATATGCCACGTAAGATGGTAGAATATCTTATTGGAATAGCGGATTACTATAAGATTGTTAGCCGTGATAGTAAACACCTAACATTAATTCATACTTTCAATATGCATGATACATTAAATAAACCGAGTAAAAATAAGGTGTCAGCAATTATTGTTCCGATAGTTGAATTACCAACAAGACTTGTGGCACTTGAGTTCAAACCTGGAAGTAATAATACAGTAGAAATGTTTTTGGATAATGGATGGCAATTAAGTTTCAGAATTCATAATGCAAGTACAAAGGTTGAACCAAGTTTAAAATTTGATGTACAGTTTATTGGTATGCCTACATCAGTGCTGAATATTGAATGCAAATGGGAATAAGGTGGTGAAAACATTGAGGAAAATGCTATTGAGTTTTAGAACAGATGTTTATGAAAAAATAAAATCTGGTGTGAAGATATTTGAACACAGGAGAAATTTTCCAGATGAACCTATAATGGCATATATGTATGTTAGCTCGCCAGTGAAAGCAATTACTGGTATTGTATATTTGGGTAAAAGGCATTGTCTGTCTGACTGGTTGGAAGATTATAAAGAAGATAGCAATGCTGTTACTCGAATAAAAGAATATATGGAAATTTATCATTATAGATATGCAATGGAAATAGATAGTTTTCAGGAAACATCACAGATATCATTAAATGACTTAAGAAAAAAAGTTCCGAGCTTTGTAGCACCACAGATGTATATATATTTGGATGGTACAGAATTGTTGGAGTATATAGATAATAATTTGAAAACGACAGGTTTGCAGATTAAACATTCATTCGAAAGAGTAGGGGCTTGTGAGATTTGTATGCATTAAGATTATTTAACACACTCCCATATTCAATATTTGATAATATTAGAAAATATATCAGAGCTAAAACAGCGTCCTTACAAATCACCAGAACATGTTACAAGTAAAAAAGACAAGAAGTATAATTATTATATTCGTTATCTAACCAGTTCTGTTAAGGCAAATGCTGAGCAGGAAAGGGAACTGATTAATATGTCAGACCAGACTCCTTATGATTGCAGAGCGAATCATAAGGCTGTTTTTTGAGAAAATAGACTTAACATTTTATACCAGTCCAAAAAGTTTAGCCTAAACTTTTTGGACAGTCAAGAGGGTTAAGTTTATGAAATCTCAAACATCACAAGTAGCACGCAGCGTCGCATTCGTGAATGGGCTTCAATGGTTCAGGAATGCCGGAATCGTCCAAATGGCATGTCCGTAGATGAATGGTGTCAGGCAAATAACATCACCAAAGCGAATTACTATTATCGCTTTGCGCAAGTTAGAAAAGTCTGCCTTGATTCTATTCCAAGTAATGCCGTAAAACATGCAATTATTCCGGTTCCTACGGAACTGATGCATACGGAACCAGAGTCGACAGCAGTTGATTCGAATAGTGCATTAATACAGGATTCCTTTCTGGATATATCTGCCAACGGTGTGACCATTCGTGTTACGGAGCAGACATCAAGCTCTCTTCTTAAAAAAGTGCTGGAGGTACTTGCCCATGTTGAATGATGCAACTTGTTTCAAACAAGTGTATATCGTCTGCGGATTATCCTCATGATATTTTTATCCTCATCTTTTTGATAGATGATTAATTTTAGCCAGTTTTTCAATAGAAATATAAGGATAAAAATTTATATGCGATAATGAAATCACAATAAAACCGAAAGGATGTGTGATTTCATGAATACGCTATCAGGTGCACTTTTTACATTGACATTGTTCGCCATAATGCATAAAATATATGATAAGGGATTTTATCTCTATCTTTATGAGGCTATTGACGGAAGTTATCTTCATTGAGGTGTATATGGAAGGATATATGACAATCAAACAGGCAGCGAAAAAATGGGATGTAACACCAAGACGAATCCAAAAGCTATGTACAGATGGCAGAATTGAGGGCGCTACGAAATTCGGAAGAGACTGGGCTATCCCTGCGGACGCTACAAAGCCTGAAGACAAGCGGGTAACAACCGGTGAATATAGAAATTGGCGTAAGAAATCAAGTGGCAAGGATGAATAGGAGTGCGGTTTTATGAGCAAGGTAGACTTTGCCGAGAGAGCCTATAGAAAAATTCAAATAAAGTGCAAGAGTAACGGATATGTATTCTTTGTAGATATGACAAAAGAAGAGTTTTTAGATGAGGCGTATGATTACATAATGTATTTCCCGGGATGGTTGATCCCTGTTTCTCAGGAACAGGACTTTGTAAATGATAGAAGAAGCAAAGCTGTTGGAGAGAAATGGAGCAGGTATCATTTGATGCTTCATGCTTTTGAAGATGATGGAAAGTGGCATTTTTCTATAGAAAAGGATAATGAAACGAAACCAATTGAACCTGGATGTGTGTAATTGAATTGAAAATATCTTTAAAACTTTATCAACCTGAGTCCGTATTATGGGACATGCCATTTGATAATCTTAGAATTACCATGTATTTCTGGAATAATCCTAATAAGTACATCTTTGTTGATGGACATCAATATTGGGTTATGAGAGATGGAGAGGATGACCCGACTACTATTCTAAATCGTTGTGATCTAAGCCAATACAAGCTTTCAATAACTTGGAAAGGTGCGGAGGGATAAGAGTTAGGAGGAACTGGTATGTCCTATAGTTATGATAAGTTCAGTAAAGATGTGTTGATACGAAAAATAAGTGATGAGTTAGGACCGGAGATTTTGCATAAGGGAGATAAGCAGTGGAGTCGTCTTAGACCAAGGGAGGACTATTGAGATGAAGAATACTGCAGGGCAGTGTACCTTGGTCAGGGATGCTGGGAAGACTTACGAAGGATAAATGAGTCAGAGGCACTTGAAATATTACATGAATGGGGATACGAAGATAATCCGCCTTCAGAAAAATAAGCGTTAGGAGAGGCATATGAAGAATCAGTACGTTGGGGATATTGGAGACTTTGGAAAGTACTCTATGCTCCGGGCATTTATAGATGCAGGAATAAAGGTTGGCGTGAACTGGTATCTGACAGAGGATGATGGTTCTAATGATGGAAAGTTTACGGACTATTTGAATAAAGGCGTAATGCGAAGATATTGCCCGGAAGTATTTGATGCATTGAAGAGCATTGCAAAGAATAAGGACAAATCTGTTTTTGATATTGAAAAGAGTGGCATTCTCCCTGGAACTGTATTTTATTCAGAAATTCTTAAACCAGAGGGTACGCCAAATGATCGAGAGCAGGAGCGTAGTAGTTGGTTTCAGGAAAGCATGTATGAGCTTAAAGATACCGAACTGATTTTTATGGATCCGGATAATGGCTTATTGGAAAGCGATGATGCCACAAAGCTTGGCGGAGAGAAGTACATTCTTCCGAGTGAGGTGGAGAGCTACTTTTTGGATGGGCATAACATCGTTTACTACTGCCATAAGGGAAGAAGACCATATGAGCAGTGGGAAGCTCACAAGAGCCTGATGTTTAATATAATTAAGAATGCAAAACCTGCGATATTGACGTATCACAAAGGCTCACAACGTTCATATATCTTTCTGATTCATGAGAAGGATTTCGTGAGATACAGAAAGGTTATAGATAGCATTCTTAGTGGTTGGTACAAGGTCTTTTCTGAAGAGTACACATCAAAGGGCAATGCTGCGGGAGAGGCTGTTGGAGATTCTTTTGAAATTGCGTATGCCGGAGCAAAATATACGATTGAAAAAAGAGCTGACGGCAAATTACAGATGAAAAGCAGTAAGGAGCCAAACACGACTCGGATAGTTACGGTTGATATGTTTTTAAGAGACATTGGATTTTAAGGAAGTGGTTTAATGTCGAATGGAAGGTACTCAGATGATCCGCGTGAAGATTCATTATCTAGGGATGATGAAATGCGCTTGATGGAAGAATTGGAAAAAGAATCTTATGAAAGTAAAAGTAAAGTCCCTATAGGAGCAATGATTCTATTCTTCATGATAGTGGGGTTATTTTTGCGGTGGTTCTTTTGAGGACAAAGGAAAAGGTGGTTATATAAATGCAACTTGGCTGGGTGGATTATTCCAGAGAAGAAAGGGAAACAATTAAAGAATTACTAAAGGTTCTCGGGGAATCTGGCTCACTGGATGAACTTGGCGTTGGTATTGTAAAAGATAGTATCTCGGATATCTTATATCCGGGAACTTCTGTATTACATACTCGTGCAAAGTATTACATTCTGATTCCGGAGCTTCTTAAGAAAGCCATGAAGAGTGGTTTGACAACAGGGGCGGAGGTTCGAAACCTTATCAATACTGATCAGGATAGAATCGCAAGGGCACTTAGACGTGCTGTAGATGAAGAAACAGGAACAAAGGCAGCAGGCATCATCGGTGGACGTTCAGATCGTGGTGTTAAGATGAAACCTACAAGAATCTATTGGAATGCTCTGCGTACAACAGAAATTTTATGTAATGGTGATATGTCTTTTGATGACGCTTGTAGTGCTGTAGCGGGTAATAACAGAAAGACGCAGAATATTGTAATCAAGTATGAGAGCGATGATGATGGTGGCGATGCTGATGATGCAGGAGTGGGCAACTTCGCATTGTTTAATGCACCATGCAAAGAAAGAATAGAGGACTATTTGGATAATCCGACTTTACATCTTAGAAGAGATGAGGCAGATTATTTGCGTACGCAGTTTTTACATGTGCCGATTATGAAAAACACCTTAATAGAGTATTGCCTTAAGACTAGGACTTCGTTCGATGGAGTTGCGCTTGATGATATTCCTACCGAAGGAATGCCGGAAGTTTTGGCACATAATTTGGAATTGGCAACTGAATTTGCAAACTTTATATATGGTGCCTATATCGTCTATAATCTTTTGTTTATCGAGAATGGCGGAAAGTACGCAACTGCTGAAGAAAAAAGCAGATTAGAGAATAAGTATAAGGATTGGAAGAAGAATAGTCCGGGACTGCCTCATCGTGATGAGATACTAAAGCTTGTTAGAAATCACGAGCATTATAAGGCAGCACTTCGGGATTTTTTGATTCGTTTTGAAGGTGCTGTAAAAAACAATACTACAGATAGTTGTTCCGATGAAGAAAAACGGATTATAAGACAGCGTGAGCAAGCTTGTAAATCCGTTAAAGCTAAGATTGGCAAGGATTATCCATATCAGGAGATTCAGGGTTCGCCAATGAATTACAGACATGGTACCGGTCAGACTATCATTTCTGATATTTTGAGAGGAATGGTGAGAGACGATGCCTAGAAGAAGATTTGATCAAAACAATGACCGTGTAGATTACGGTGAACTTTTAAGTGCTGATGCATATTATGAATTGGATCAGGCCGTATGTCTTACATATTCGCTGGATATGGAAGCGTTGATGGGAATACCTCTTTGTCTTGGTATGCACGGAGAGATGACTACAGGTCAGAAGAATAATCCGTTATATGTGCTTGAAGCTATCAGAAGGACAGGAAAGAAGCTATCTATCTTTTGCAATGTGGGCTGTATTAAGGTGCCAAAGACGGAGAGTAGGCTTTATGCCCTTTTAGAAGACAGCATCCATGAAGTTAGGATGCCGAACTATAGAAATAACTTTCATCCGAAGTTATGGGTTCTTCAGTATCACAATATTCATGATGGCAGTCTAATGATTAAGATTGTTACGTTAAGCCGTAATCTTACCTTTGACCAGAGCATGGATGTTGCAGTTGATATGGAAGGCTTTGTTGGAAGCAAGATAAATCCAAAGAATCAGCCGATAGCAGATCTGCTCACATTTGTGTCGCAGTTTGATAGTAATAAGAACAGATACAAGATACTGATAGAGAATGTAAGAAGAGTAGAAAAGTTTGAACTGCTGGACTGTTTCGATGATTATGAGTTCCATCCATTTGGGATATATGGAAAGAATGAAAACGGAATAAAGAGGATATTATCAGCCGAACGTCAAAAGACGCCGCGCGAGATGTTCAGAGATTGCTATGCTTTATTTGTAGTATCGCCTTTTTTGTCGGAAACAGTGGTCGGAGATCTGCTTGATGATTATAGTAAGAATCCAAAATCAGGCCCAGTTAAAAGATGTTTGATCACAAGGGATACATCTGTTACGAAGAGAATCTATGATGCGTTTAACCGCAGAGCAGGTGATGGTGTTTGGACAATCAATCCAGCGCTAAGCTCTAATGATGCATTAGAAGACGGAGATACATTTGGCTATGTGAACCGTGATGTTCATGCAAAGGTCTATTTTACTTATAAGTATAATGAACCAAAGAAGTTATATTTAGGATCGCTTAACACATCGAATAATGCATTTGATCATAATGTTGAGTTTTTGTTGGAGCTAACATATAAACCGTATCATGCAAGTTATGAAAGCGTAAGAGACGATTTTATACCTGCCAACGATGAAAAAAACGGCTGCCCGTTTGTGCAGATGACGAGCTATGATGAAATCGAAAAAGAAGATGAAGAATCTGAGGTTGATTTCAGGGAAGCTGTGTACGGTGTTCAGTCAGCAGAAGTGATTCCAAGCAATGGGACATTTACTATAAAAGTATACTGCAAACATGATTTTGAAGGTGTAACGATAAGACCATTTTTTGTAAAGACGAATATAAAACCTCTGACTGAGGAAGTGGTTTTTGAAGGCGTAGCGTTGAATAGTCTTAGCAACATGTTTGTTTTAACAAAGGATGGAGTGGACTGTCTTATTCGACTGGAAGTTACAGGAATGCCTTCTGAAGAAAGAGAAGATGCTATCTTTAATGATATTATCAGCAGTCGTCCTATGTTTATGACATACATGCGGTATTTGCTGGATGAAGACTTTTACGACAGCATAAGTTTTGAAGAACTTTTGAGTCAGAGCAAAGAAGTAGGAGATAAATCCGAGGGTTATGGCTTTGCGGTAGAGCCGGATATTTATGAAAAGATGCTTAAGGCAGCGGCAGAATATCCGGAGCGATTTGTTTCCATGTATGAAGTGGTGGAAAAGATTGATGATGAAAAGATAGGCGAAGAATTTAAGCAGTTACTGGAATTATTTATTATGGCAACAGGCGGAAAGGGGAAAGGTCGAAAATGATAGCGAAAGATTTTCAAGAAGCAACAGCGACTCGAATCGTTGACCTTTTCCGGCAAGGACATAACCGTGTCCTTCTTGCTGATGAAGTTGGCTTGGGTAAGACGATAGTTGCAAAGACTGTTGTTGAGAAAACCGGTGTCTGGAGAAAAGAAATAAATGATCCGGATTACGTGGTGGTATATATTTGCTCAAATGCAGGTATCGCAAATCAGAACTGTAGCAAGCTTGGCATAGCAAAGGAGAACCGTGTAAGTATATCGGAAGGAAGACTTTCCATGCAGCATCTTATACTGGCTGAGACAGAGAGCAGGACAAATATGAGACTTATTCCGATGACTCCGGCGACATCGTTTCAGATTAGGAGTGGAGCGGGTACTGCGCATGAAAGGGCATTAGCTTATCTCATCATGGAGCACAGCGGAATATGCGGTAGCTATTCTGAAGAACTATCCTTTTTGATGCGTACATATTTCATTGAAAAGCCAGATTCGTGGAAATGGTATCTGGAATATCAACAGTGGAGAATTGATCAGCTGTCTGATAAACGTGGATATCTTAAAAGAATGAAAGAAGAGCTTCAAAATCATATGAAGCCAGAGCTAATCGCGGAAGTAAAGTCTGTTTGCAGAAAAATCAGAAAGCATTGGGATGAATTGCCGGATAATGCTCGTTTAGGAACAATTCTCACTTGGCAGGAACAAAAGAATCTGATAAATCAGATTCGATATTGCTTCGCAGAGATTAGTCTTGGAATGCTAAATCCTGATCTTGTTATTATGGATGAGTTCCAAAGGTTTAAGGATCTTATCGAAATAGATGAGAATGATCACAGCGATGGAGCTTTGTTGTCTAAGAAGTTTTTGAAGGATAATACTGAGAGCTGTGTACTTCTTCTGTCGGCGACACCATATAAACCGTATTCTACGTTGACGGAACTTACAAATGGCGAGGAAACACATTTACAGGGATTTATGCGTGTAATGGATTTTCTTGTAAATGGAAAGCAGGAGAATGAGAGGTTCCATACGGTATGGGAAGCATACTCTGAACATTTATCTGAGATCCGCGGAGATAACTTAAGTGTTTTAATTGCGTCTAAGGATGAAGCTGAGCATGAGTTATATGGACATATGTGCCGAACAGAGCGAAGGGATTCGGGAATAATCAATACCGACAAGGCACGTGCGATGTCTATTTCGAATCTGTCAGCTGCAAATGTTTCTTCCTATATAGAATTGCAGACATTTATGCATAAAATGGGAATCGGCAATTTCCCGATAGAGTATGTGAAATCGGCTCCGTTTTTGATGTCTTTTATGAATTACAAGGTAAAGGATAAGATTGATGGAGCAATGGCCGGAAAAAAGTATCCGATAGATCCATCCTACAGAAATAAGGCAATCAAGAATATGTCAATGTCGTTTTTGAGAAGGGCGGATATAAATGAATACAAGCCGTTGCCGGATGCTAATGCCAGGTTAAACACATTGTTCGATGAAATCTTTGCAAAGGGGGGAGATAGAACCGGGTATCCGGAGCTGCTTCTGTGGATTCCACCTGCAAACAAGTATTACAAAGCAGGTAGTAGAAGTATCTTTGAACAATGTGAAGGATATTCGAAGACGTTGGTATTCTCTAGCTGGGAGATGGTGCCACGAGTTATTGCTACGCTTACATCCTATGAGGCAGAACGCTTGGTTAATCGCCGTATAGGAAATAAGAGTGTAGAGCAGCAGACATATTATGCCCTGCCGGAGGAAGCCGATTTTGATGATGGCGAAGATTCGAAGAAGAACAAACGTGGTAAAACAAGGTTCCTTATCAGAGAGCAGAGGGAGCTGGTCACATATCCATCCGCTTGGTTGGCTGAAAAATATGAGTATAAGGCTTACTACGGACAGGAATTATTTAAAATTCGCAGAGATATTAAGCAGCTGATTAAAGATGATATTGATGATGTCGCAGCTAAAACCGGGATTGCGAGAGGAAGTTTAGGTGCAAAACAGTTGCTGTCTCTTCTTATATATATGGATGCATCTTTACAGGGCAAGGAGTGTGAGCTACCGGAGCGTCTACCGTCGGATGAAGATTTAGATACTTTGGTTAATATGGCAATCGCTTCACCGGCGGTATGTCTGTATCGTGCCCTTGATGATGTGGAGGACAGTGTTTTAAGAATAGAACTAGCTCGTACATGTTGTGATCAGAGTTTTGTCAGTATGTTTAACAGACCGGAATCCCGGAGTATTATGGATGCTGTTTTTGAAGGCCGAAGAGGATCCAGCGAAGAGAAGCATTACGAGCAGGTGTTTATTTACTGTGCCGATGGTAATTTCCAGTCCATGATAGATGAGTATAAGTTTGCACTGGGCGTTACAGGGGAAGACTTTGTGGAAGCAATAAATGATTCTTTCTTGCAGACATCGAACCTACCATATGTATCACAGGAGTTTTACAGGGCTAGTTTTACGGATAAACCGATGAAACGTGCCCCGAGACTTAGGGTACATTTTGCAGCAGGGTACTTTGATGCTAAGACCAGCGATAAGACGATACAGCGTGTAAATAATGTAAGAAATGCTTTTAATTCGCCGTTCCGTCCGTTTGTGCTGGCAACAACATCTGTCGGGCAGGAGGGATTAGACTTCCATTTATATAGTAGAAAGGTAGTTCACTGGAATCTTCCGAATAACCCGATTGATCTTGAACAGCGTGAAGGAAGAATAAACCGGTATATGTGTCATGCCATCAGACAAAACGTAGCAGCGAATGAAGATGAACCTGATTGGAATGACAAGTTTGATGCGACGCGAGAGAAGTACGGAGCAAATTCTTCAGAGATGATACCGTATTGGTGCCTGCCGGAAGATTATCCGTACAAATACCAGATAGAACGTATAGTACCGATGTATCCGTTCAGTCAGGATAAGACGAAGTATGACAGACTGATAAACGTGCTGGCGTTGTACCGGCTGACGCTTGGACAGCCACGACAGGAAGAGATGATATCAATTCTGCAGCGTGAGGATCTATCGTCGGAGCAGATGGAAGAGTTGTTTTTTGATCTGTCTCCATACAGCAGGAAGCAGAAGAATAAGGGGTGATTTTTTGAATCATAAGATTTTTTTAACAAAACAACATATAGTAATGGCTGTTGTGCAGTATTGCGCAGAGCATAACCAATTAAAAGAGAGCAACGCCCCCATTGACAAAACCCTCAATTCATGTAAAGATGAGAGAAACCCTTTCCGAACGGCAAGGGCATAATGTAAAATTGGAGGACAAAAAATGAAAGTAGCAGCAGCTTATGAAAATGGAGAAGTTTTTCAGCACTTTGGTCATACCAAACAGTTCAAAGTGTATGAAATAGAGGATGGTAAAGTTGTGTCATCTGAAATTGTAGAAACAAATGGACAGGGTCACAGTGCTCTGGCAGATTTTTTGCATGAACAGGCGGTTTCTACAGTAATTTGCGGAGGCATTGGCGAGGGTGCACAGGCGGCACTCACAGAACAGGGAATTGAGCTGTTTGCCGGTGTCAGTGGACAGGCAGATGAGGCAGTAGAAAAATATATCAAAGGGGAACTTACTTCTACCGGTGCCAATTGTGATCATCACGGTGAAGAAGGTTCCTGCGGCGGACACGAAGATGGCGGATGTGGTTCTGCATGTGGAGGCGGCTGTGGTGGCTGTCACAGTAAACCGCCTTTTGAGGGCAAGAATGTAGGAAAGACGATGAGGGTACATTACAAAGGTACATTTAATGATGGAACGCAGTTTGATTCTTCCTACGACCGTGGTGAGCCGTTGGAGTTTGTTTGCGGTGCGGGAATGATGATTTTAGGATTTGATAAAGCTGTGGCAAATATGGAAGTTGGACAGATTGCGGATGTTCATTTGGAACCGTCGGAAGCGTATGGAGAAGCGGACCCCGATGCGATATTTACAGTGGAAATTGATAAAATGCCAGGAGCGGAGGCGTTGGAGGCCGGACAGCAGGTATATCTCCAAAATATGTACGGACAGCCGTTCCCGGTAAAAGTTACAGCCAAAGATGAAAGCACGATAACATTTGATGCGAACCATGAGATGGCTGGAAAAGAGTTAAATTTCCAGATTGAAATTGTAGAGATTTTATAGGAAAACCGGTAAAGGGACAAGAAGTATAATTATTATATTCGTTATCTAACTAGTTCTGTTAAGGCAAATGCTGAGCAGGAAAGGGAATTGATTAACATGTCGGACCAGACGCCTTATGATTGCAGAGCAAATCATAAGGCTGCTTTTGATGACATTTCACCTGTCCTTTTGGAAGATCATTTGAGAAAAACAGGTAGCAAATTAGCAAAGCAGGTTAAGGAACGAGGCGTAGAGGAGATATTGGAAGATATGCAGTTACTGGTAGGACCGCCGGAACTACGTTATATTCAAAATGTGGCAATCATGATGTTTTGTGAGCTTGTAACAATAGAGATAGAGCCGGATTGCATTAACATTATGAATTTTCCGGGAATTGACCGGTCTATTTCCGAAAAGACGATAGCAGAAGGTAAAAGATTTGTTTCAAGACACTATCGTAACAGAAGATTGGGAGAATTTTTGAAAGAGTTGGATTTGTCAGAAGGTCATTCCTCCGGTATTCCGACAATACAAGAAGAACTGGAAAAGAACGGTTCTCCACGGGCAGAATTCTTTACGGATGAAGATAGGCGAGCTATGAGGATTAGGATTCCGATTCATCCGGCGTTTTTGGAGGAAGGTACTGACATAACAGAAACTGAAGAAAAAACGACGAAAAAAGTGACTAAAAAGATGAAACAATATTCTTTGATTTTAAATTTTATGGCAGATGGAGAATGGCATAAAACATCGGAGATTACTGAAATTCTTGGACTTAAAGATACGAGAACAAAGGAGTTATTAAAGGAATTGGTTTCGTTGGACAAACTTGTTGATGATGGAAAAACAAAAGGGAAGCAGTATAGATTAAAATAATTCGTCGCTGAAAAAGCGTCGAAAAAAGCGACGAATTAAAAAAGAAAAAAGCGACAAGATTTAGGTAAAGGAGAAGATTCTTATGGAGTGTAGAAGTACAGAAAGAAGACAATGGATTGTTAATAAATATGATGTGGTGCCGGTAGCACATATTCAATTACTAGAAAATCAAACCAAACATAGTGATGCAGGTGCCATGATTGAAAATGATTATTATATTTTTTATGCGACCGATAAGGCAAGTGGAAAAAGAGAAATGATTTAATGTGGCATGGGTGCAGCAAGAGATTTTCTGAGATTGATAGGGCACAAAGGTTTACCTTTATTCAACCCCTTACATGGAGAAGGTGGAGCAGGAGGTTATGGTGGAGGGAATATAGGGAATAATGGTAGAAGAAGGCAGGAAGAGGTATGGAATCCAGTAGCAAAACAATTATTCAATGCTATTATGTGGATTTTTCTTATTATTGATGCAAAACCGAATACCCCAATTTTTGAGATTAGAGAAAAGGTGTGTAGGTTCAAGGATAGAGAACCATTTGCTAGTCAGGTAAAAGCGGTAAATACCATCATTGGCAAGAATTTTAAAGGTAAAACTCTTTCAGAAGTAATAGATAAACTTAGAGCAAATAATAATGTAAGAGATAATATGTGTCAGTTTGATAAGTTGGTAGATATTATAAATAATTACACTGATAGAGATGGGAAACGGGTGCGGTTGGAAGTGTATTTTTAAGTTATATATACGTGACAAATGAGGAATACCCCGACTTGATGGATGAGTTAAAATAGGTATGACACAACGTAACCGTTGAAAGAATTAAAACGGATAGTTGAAGATAATGTTTAAAGTGTAGAAGAACTTAAAGGCAAATTGGAAGCAGGTGAATAGGATGACAAATACAAAATTTGACAAACTCATTGGGCTTTTAGAACCATTGGAAACTGATAGTGTTGGAGAATGGATAATAGATAAAGAGCACAAGGGAACGGAAGACGATCCTATACACTTTCCATACCCAAAGTATACAGAAGTGGTTAATGAGTTAATAGATGCTGTTTATAAGTTTGAAGATGAAAATCCGGAATATGAGTTGACAAAATATGGAGAACTTCTTAAGGAAAGAGGTCTCGAATGGGGACAACGCTCAATGGAGAATGCCGATGTTTCCAATATGGATGCGCAAGGTATCATGGCGTTACTTATGGGCATGGTGCGAGCCGAGAGATTTTGTGATGGCGCTATTATGGGAATGATAAAATCTGGAGCTGTCAAGAAATGGCTTATGCGTCTGCAAGAACTTAAGGAAATGCAGTAGATGCAGGTGCCATGATTGAAAATGATTATTTATTTATGAAATTGTGTGTGTTATACTTGTAGCACAAGTATAGAGTGTATTTGAAAAATAACATGAGAGGGGTGAAGAGGAACTATGAAGAATATGAAAATAGATGCTAACGGAACAGAAATTAGAGTAATGGGCGATGTTGTTAATGAGGAAGCATATATTTCTCTTACAGATATTGCAAAGTATAAAAATCCGGATAATGCTTTTATTATAGTTGCCAATTGGATGCGTAACCATTCTACAATTTCATTCTTAGGATTGTGGGAACAGATTCACAATCCTAATTTTAAACCTATCGAATTCGATAGGTTTAAGGCAGAGTCAGGAGATAATGCTTTTACGTTGACACCGCAGCAGTGGATAAAAGCAACAGATGCAATTGGTATTGTATCAAAATCGGGACGATATGGTGGCACATATGCTCATACAGATATTGCTTTTGAGTTTGCTTCTTGGATTTCGCCGGAATTTAAGCTTTATATTATCAAAGATTATCAGCGATTAAAGAAAGATGAAGCAAACCGATTAGCAATTGGTTGGGATGTAAAGAGAGAACTTTCCAAAATCAATTACCGCATTCATACAGATGCTGTAAAGGAATTTTTGCTAACTCCCACATTATCTCCACAGGAAATGGCATATACATATGCTTCCGAAGCGGACATTTTAAATATGGCTTTGTTCGGGAAAACCGCAGCACAATGGAGAAGTGAAAAAGGAGTAAAAGGAAAAACTCCTAATATCAGAGATTTTGCTTCAGCGGAAGAATTGGTTGTGCTCATCAATCTGGAGGATACAAATGCCGATTTAATAAGGCAGGATGTGCCGAAAATTGAAAGATTGAAAATATTGAGAAAAAAGGCGTACAGGCAGCTTCAAATTCTTAGGAAAAATCAAGAAACTATAGAAGCACTAAAACAAAATTTAATTCAGGATACAGAAAAAGAAGATTGATATGTTTTGAAAAAACATAGGGATATACAGAGATTGATTTTAACATAATTGAAATTTAAAGGAGCTTACATGGCAGAAAAAATTCTAAAAAGACTTTTATCTATAATACTAGGTTTAGCCTGGGGAGTAGTTAGTTTCTTTTGGCTGGGGTATAGTATATTAACACTAGGAAACTTTATGGAAGAACCAGGTTCATTGGACTATGTCGCTGAAGGGGAGTCGATGCGCATATTTGGATTACTAGGCTGCATTTTATATATCATGGTTTTTGCGCCCATATTATTTTTCTTATATAAACGAAAACACTATTTATATAGTTTTTTAGTATCAATGCTTTTGGGTGGAATTATTCCTGGTATTTATATATTTGTGCTTAGATGACAAAAGGGAAAATAACGAAAAAATGAGACCGTATTGATATCCCATCTGCCAAGCAGGCAGGTTAAATATCAATACAGTCTCATTTTTACAAATACGGCCGCATGGATTGCTGCAATTTTTCTTCGGTGTCGATAATTTCTTGTGTAAGATGTTTTACTTTATCATCCGCTGCCGGATACTGGTTTAAGTAGCGGTACAGGGATTTGATTCCCATGTTGCAGCCATCGGTAATCAGACTGGCGATGCCGCAGTCCGGGTTTTCGCCCATGGTTTTGAAATTGCTTTTCATTTTTGCCATTGCTTTTGCCATTGGGGCAGGTTCTTTGCCCTCGTCATGGTAATTGATTAGCATTTTGTGGGTGTCGTCGCCGAGACGGCAGTGAATGTCATGGCTGTCTTTGAGGACACCGCGCAGGCCATCGTTTTGCACATGGTTCATAACATCATCAATTGAGGAAATGCCCATTTTGATGCCGGCATTGCATTCCCGTAATAATTTAACCGAATCATCTTCCATAAAAATACCTCCTTTGCGGTTGCTTTTCGTTAGTGTTTGCTGCAAAGGAGGAAATTATTCAAAAGAGATTAGTAAAAGAAAAACTGCCACATGTTTGCCTATAATTTTCTATATAAATATTGTAATATAATTGTATTAGACTGTATGAGAAGAGGGTATCGATTGAAAAGAAGAAAAAAAGAGTCGGTTTTACTGTTTGCAGCGCTCTTTATTACCGGGATGCTTATTTATGCCGGCTTGGCAAATTGGGAGCGGACACCGCATCTGTATGAGTATGACAAAAAAAGTCTGGCGAAAGAAATAAAAGCAGCAGATGCGAACCGTCAGGCGTCAAAGGAAGAGGATGCAGAATCCAAGACAAGAAAAGAGCCGAAAAAGCAGTGGAAGCGTCAGGAGAAAAAAGATAATTCCATAAAAAAACAAAATACATCAAAGGCAGATAAAAAGCAAACGGATGGAACGGGGGATGAGTCTATTCCCGGGGGAAAAGACGGCGGAAGTGGTGTGCCGGATTTGCCGGATCAACAGGTGACAGAAGGTGATGGAGGACAGCAGCCGGAAGAAACGGTAGATGATGCCAAGGCGACACAAACGCCGAAACCTTCCGCAGAGCCGGATGATAATCCGAAAAACACGGAGAAGCCTGAGGAGACAGACCGTATTATTTCCCTTTCCTGCGAGTGGAGTGAAAAGGACAATCTTCTTTATGGTAAAGATATTTCCATGGATGGTATGAAGGTGACTGCTAAATATGAGTCCGGGAAAACGAGCCGGCTGGCTAAAGGAGCTTATGTGGTTCGCGGGTTGAACAATAACTCTGTTGGAAAGCATAACATGACAATTTCAAGCGGTGGAGCAGAGTGCCGGATTTCTTATACAATTAACAATTATACGAAATCTCTGACCTATTCATGGCCGACAAAAGATGAGTGTTATACAGAAGAAGATTTTTCGGATGGAGCACTTACCGTTCAGGTTTTGATGGCAGATGGAACCAAACAGGAAATTACCAAATATGAAATTACCGGATATAATGAAAAATTATTTGACAAGCAGCAGACTTTCACAATTACATATAAAGATAAAGTAATTGACAAAACATTTACTGCTACCGGAACCTGTACATTTCATATGAGAAGTATGAGGATTCGCTGCTATTATTATTGTGATGAGTCGCTTACTGATTTGGCAGGAAGTTATTCGTATGCGGGAAATTATGATTATTACTCAGATGAGAGAGTAAGTTTAAATGCTTTTCGAAAAGATGATTTGCAGGATAAAGATACGATGTATAATAGTAAAAAATATGTTCTCAAATCAGTGGAGATGGAAGAGGCAGATGCAAGCGGTGTTTATGCAAAAAAAGCCACACCGTATCTTGTAAAAGAGCGATTCTTTTATGGAATTCGAATGACCAAAATATATGTGTTGTCTAATTAGCACACGTATTTTTGATAGAAAGAAAGAGAGGATGGATTTGTAAAAATGAAGAGAAAAAGAAATCAGTTATTTGTTACTGCATTGACGGCAGCAATGGCGGTTAGTCTGCTTTCACCGGCGGAGCCGGCTGCAGCAGCAAAAAAAGTGAAGTTTAATGTAAAAAAATTGTCACTTACCGTAGGAAAAAAGAAGACACTAAAGATTAAAAATGCAAAGAAAAAAGCGAAATGGTCGATTAAATCGGGCAAGGATAAAATTAAATTGCAAAAGAAAAAGAAAGCAAGTGTTGTTGTCGCCGCAAAAAAAGCAGGATCAGCAAAAGTACAGGCAAAGGTTGGTAAAAAGAAGTATGTATGCAAGGTTGTTGTAAAAGCAAAAACAGTTAAAAATGGTACATCAGCAGGCACTAAAACAACAAATAAGCCGGCAGATACAAAAAATGCCACGAAAATCCTTCGAACGGACAAAATAATGCAGCTACACAGCCAACAAACAATCCTTCGAAAGACAACCCATCAAAGGATAATCCTGCGAATCCGACAGCTACACCGGCGGCTGATCCGGATGTGCCAAAGAAAAATGAACAGGATGTGAAAAAATTACAGGCATTGATTCAGACTTTGAATCAAAAGGGCGCCGATATTTCGGCTAATTTAGATGACGAATCCATTTATCATTGGAATAAAGAAGGACGTCTGACGGAAATCTACTGGGGCGAAAAGGAAATTATCGGTGCGGAAATGGCGGACTTTAATGAGTTTACAGCACTCGAAATTCTGGATATCAATAACAATAATATTTCCGGGACCTTTTATGTCGGAGATTTGGCAAATTTGAAGGAATTAAAATGTTACGGAAATAAGATTGATAAGTTAGTTTTGGACACAAATAAAAATTTACAGGAGCTTGACTGCCATAATAATCAGATTTCGAATACGATACGCTTAAACGACAGCAAGAATCTGGAACGCCTTTATTGTTCAAATAACAAAATAACAGAACTTGATGTGTCCGGCTGTGATAAACTGCAGGATGTGGACTGCAGTAACAATCTTATGAGCAGCTTGAATGTTTCTGATTTGCCTTCATTAGAGAGTTTGAATTGCAGCCGCAATATGTTAAAAGATGACAACTTAATTTTGACAGGAAGTATCGGACTTATTAATTTGGATTGCTCATTAAACGGTACGAATTATGATTTTATTAATTTGAACTTAGCAGGTTTTACAAAACTGGAATCCTTAAACTGTTCTGAGCAGCCGGAAGAGGGTGGTACTTCGGCAGATGATACGATGGAATTTGACATCTCGGCATGTACCGGTCTGAAAACCTTGAATTGCTCATATTGTCCGATTGAAACATTGGATGTTTCAAATTTGTCAAACCTCGAGGCAATTGATGCTTCCGGATGTAATTTATCCGAAATCACATTGGATGGAGCGGTAAAACTTTCATCATTGAATATTAACTGCAACGAAATTACGGATTTGCATATTCCTGAGACAAATGCAATCAAAACACTTGATTGCAGTGAAAGTTTAGGAATTGAAACAATTAATTTTGCAGTATTAACAAAGTTAGAGTCATTGGATGTATCGGATTCTTATGTGCCGGAGCTTGATTTTTCAATCTGTCCGGATTTGCAGGTGTTAAATGCAATGAATACAGGTTTTGGTGATCCTGATGCTACAACAGATAATGAAGATTTACCAAATATTGATATTGATTTGAAGTCAAATGCTAAATTGAAAGACATTGATATGTCAATGGTTAATGTAAATGTACTTACTTTGCCGGAAAATGACATCGTTGCAAATCTTTCCGTTTCAGACAGTGCGGTTACGCAGATTGTGAATCTTGAGAAACAGTTAGGGCTGGAAACATTAAATATTGCCGGCACAGGAATTTCTGCGTTGGATTTATCAGCGAATACAAACTTGAAACAGGTTAGTTGTACAGAGAGCCAGAAGACCGGAATTACCGGAGTGGATGAGAGTATAATTTATATTGTTCCCGATGATTCCGACGATGGCGAAGACGGCAATGAAGATGGAGACGATGGAGAAGATGGCAATGAAGATGGAGACGTTGAATTAGAATAAGGGGTAAATATGGACGCAAAGGAAATTCAAGAAAAAATTGATATTCTTCAAAAGGAAGTTTCGACTGTTATCAAGGGAAAAGATGAGGTCATTCGAAAGGTGATAATGGCGATTTTAGCTTCCGGTCATGTGTTGTTGGAAGATGTTCCGGGGCTTGGAAAAACAACGCTTGCGAAAGCATTTTCCAAAGCACTTGGATTTGCAAACAAACGAATTCAGTTTACACCGGATACGATGCCGAGTGATATTGTAGGAATGTCAATTTATAATGAGCAGACAAATGCTTTTGAATATGTTGAAGGAGCAGCGGTGAATTGCAATCTTCTATTGGGAGATGAGATTAACCGTACTTCGTCAAAAACACAGTCTGCATTGTTAGAGGCAATGGCAGAGGGGTGTGTCACAGTGGATGGTGTGACACACCAGCTCCTTGAGCCATTTGTTGTTATGGCAACGCAGAATCCGGTTACCAGTGGTGGAACACAGGCACTGCCTGATTCGCAGTTAGATCGATTTATGATTTGTTTGTCTATGGGATATCCAGACGCTGAGAGTCAGTTAGCTATTTTAAAAAATGTGTCTGACAGAGATTTGATTGAAAAGGTGCAGCCGGTTATGACGATCGAAGATGTAAAGCAGGCTAAATCTTATGTGAAAAATATGCAGGTAAATGATGAAATCCTTCGGTATATCATCTGCTTATGTGAGAAAACGAGAGAACATGAGCATGTGGAACTTGGCATTAGCCCGCGTGGCGTTGGAGCACTTGCAGAGATGGCAAAATCATTCGCATTATGTGAGGGAAGAACGTATGTTGTACCGGATGATGTCCTTGCGATTTTTCCGGATGTATGTGCACACCGTTTAATTTTAAATACAAAGGCACGCAGGGAAAATGTAACAGCATATGAGATTTTGGAAGAAATTGCACAGCAGACTGAAAAGCCGAAACTGCTGAGAAAATAGCAAAAAACATAAATGGCAGACAACAAGGAAAGGAAGAGATTATGAGAGCAAAAATCGGGTACATGGCAATTCTTGTCTTAATGGGCTTTCTCTATTTATGGACTAATGTGGCCGTGACATTTTATCTGTTCTTTGGACTTTTGTTGTTTGCCATTTTGTCTTTTTTGCTTAATGGGTATGCAGCGAGACATTTGACAATGCATTTGCAGGTGAAGCAAGATTTGAATCAGGTAAGCACGATATTGATTTGTGTAAAAAATACAGGAATTATTCCCTGCTTCCGGGTGTCAATGAAAGGAACGATTGCAAACTGCCTGACAGATTCTTCCTTTTGTTTTAATCAGGAGTTATCAGTAGCACCGAAGCAGGAAAAAAAGGTGGAATTTGCTGTTGAAAGCTTCTATTGTGGAAGAATTGAAGTGGAAACAGACGAATTTATTGTTCGAGATTTTTTTGGTATCTTTGGGTGCCTCGTAAAAAATCACGAAGTGTTGGTTTATTATGTGTATCCGGATGGGGCGGATGAAGGTGAATATCATTTCGAAGAAATGACACCGGCAGCGCAGAATATGGAAAATCGTTATCTGCGCAGGAAAGGTAATGATATCACAGAAATACTCGATTTAAGAGACTATCAAAAGGGTGACAGCATTAAGACGATTCATTGGAAATTATCGAAAAAAATGGGGCATAAGATTGTCCGCGAATTGGATACGCCGGCAAATCAGGAAACAATAGTTTTGTTTGCACTATCGGATAGAAATATAGATAAGCCTTGGTATCGGGATTCGTTAGTGAAAATGATTAGTCAGGTGTCAAAGAATTTATTGGAAAATGATCAATTTTTTGATAGTGTAGTTTTTGAAAAAAAAGGGTTGTCTCATATGACATTTAGTGTAGAAGAGGGCTGCACAAGAGAACGATATGAGAGAACAATTTTAGATGGAAATATAAGTTTTATGCAGTCGTTTGTGGATGATTATCTGATGCATCACAATGTATTGCATAAATATTCACATATAATTTTGATTACGGATGACGAAATAACGGACTGGTGCATGGAAAATGCCAATGTCAGACAGATTATGGTTTCGGCATCTTAATTGGGAAGAGGAAAGAAAGTGGAGAATCAAGGATTTCGACTGGTAGAAGAGAAAAAACAGAAAAAAAGTTATTTTGCCCTGATTTTATCGATATTTACCGTGGCGGGCATTCTTTTTTGTGTGCAGCAAATGTTTGTGGATACAAAATGGTGGTTTGTTTCGATGTTTGTGTCCATTATTTGTAGTGCCTTTATATTTTCCACAAAAAGTATAAAAATTGTGTTGGTTTATTTTGTGTTGGGAATTCTTTTGCTTTTTGCATTTCGCACGATATGGATTTCCGGCGCACTGGACTTTGTGAATCAGGTGATTGCCGGATTTAATGCTGTGACCGGGGAATCAGTTTTCTATTTTGTTGTACCGAATTATATGAACAGAGAACTTGCTACGGTGGTATTCTTTTGTCTTACGGCGTGGTTTTTATCCGGGTATTTGACAATTGCAATCAAAGGAAAACACTGGGTTCCTGCCCTTGTTTTCTGGGCAGCGCTTGTATCTTTGGCTGTATTTTTTGAAATGCCGTCTGCATGGTGTGTTGGTGCAATGGCTTTTTTGTCATTAGCAGGGATATATGCCCACTCGCATACGAAAGTGGATGAAGAAAAAAATTATTTGGCAGCATTTTGCAAAATGGTTGTTATAGTGGCTGTTTTTATCTGTTTTACATGGAACCGGCAGCTTTATCACAAAAATGAAATCATAGCAGATTTGAAGGAAAATATAACAGAGGAAGCGAATGCGATACGATATGGGGAAAAAGATTTGCCGGAGGGAAAAATTAAAGAGGGAATTGCCTCGAGCGAGGAAAAACGTCTGACTGTTTTTGCAAGCGAAAAGGGCAAGTATTATTTGAAGGGATATGTAGGAAGTGAATATCATGGAAACCGGTGGGAACCACTGGAAGGAAAAGAATACGGGGGAAAATACGAGGGAATATTTAATCGGTACCGGTCGGATGGATTTCATCCACTTGCTCAGTTGTACAGTTACTGTGAGGCGGCAGGCCGCCAGCAAAACGGATTGGAAAAAGAGGAGAAAGAAGGAACGATTATAGTTGAAAATACAGGGGCTTATGAGAGGTATCAGTATTTGCCTTACGGTGTGGATTTTTCGAGTATTCAGTGCTTGGATACCCTTTACCGGGATTTGAATTTGCAAAAAAAATTCTGGAGCAATCGTGAAGATGAAAAAAATACATACAAAATTTGCATGATAGATGAAGATTCTCTTCTGAAAACGGCGGGAGTTGACTGGCAGAAACAGACGATTACAGACGAAAAGGTGCGCGCCTATGCGGATATGGAAATGGATTATCGAAAGTTTGTAAAAAAACATTATCTTGTCCTTTCAAAAAAGGCCAAAGAAGAGGTTGCACCGTATGTTCCTCAAAAGAAAGATAATTTGGTTTCGTTTATTGAAAAAATTAGAAGCTCTTTAAAAAATGCGGGAAAAGAGAAAGGTGACTGGGATGCCCTGCAGTATGCATCTCTTGGTACGCTTGCATTTCGTGCGGCGAATATCCCGGCGAGATATGTGGAGGGATATGAGGCAGTTACTTCCGATGAAAAAGATGCTAATGGAAATTACCGTGCGGACGTGACCGGGCAAAATGCGCATGCATGGGTGGAAATTTACTGTGATGGTGTGGGGTGGCTTCCCGTGGATGTGACACCGGGACATTATGATAAGATTACGGTGAAAGCAAAACAGCAGAAGAAAATAGAAAAACAGCAGACCTCAATTTCGCAGAAGGTTACGAAAAAGAAAGAAAAACCAAAACAAAATGAGGCACCGAACAAATACTTATCGTGGCAGCAAATCATTTTATGGATCGTAATTTGCATTTTTGCTGTAAGTTTTCTTTTCGCAGGAGTGCTTGCAATTCGCAGAAAGGCTATAGTCTACAAGCGTAGAAAAACACTTATGCAGGCAGATACGGCAGCGAATTACCGATTTATTATTTCATATTTGACCACGTTATTTGCCTATTTAAAACTTTCCGAAGAAGATTTGCCACGGGAGATACGAGAGGGCATGGAACGTTTCTGGTTTGATGAGAACGGTGAAATAACGGAGAAAGAGTTATCACAATTAAGAGAATATGGAAATGAAATTCAGAATACGATGTGGCAGGAATCTTCCTGCATTAAAAAATTAGTTCTTCGCTTCTGGCATTGTTTTGAATTTCCGTTCTGATAAGAAAACCGAGGGATTAAATCTTCCCTCGGTTTTTTAGAAATGTTTCCGCACACTGTGCGTAGCAGGCAGCACCAATCGGGCACACGTCCTCATTAAACAGAGCCTTTGGATGGTGCACCGGGTAATCGCCGCGCTCATCCTCAAAGCCGGCAGACAAATACATATACGTACTTGGAAGTTTGTTTGCAATCGAGGCAAAATCTTCCGAAGCGGGTGCGTTAATATCCGGATAACCATTTAGCGTTGGAATGGCAAGTGTTTTCATAGCAGAAACAAATTCTTCTGTCAAATCCGGATTGCATATAAGCGGTGGGACGGCGGAAAGCACAGTATATTCAATACTTCCGTTATATACCGCAGCGGTTCGTTCACTGACTTCGCGGATTCGTTTTACAAGGATTTCCCTTGCGGCTTCGTTATTGGTGCGCAGTGTTCCTTGTAAAATGGCTGTTTCCGGAATAATATTGGCAACTTCACCGGCACAAAATCGGCCGATTGTGAGAACACAGGAATTGGCAGGATTACTTTCTCTGGCAATTAGTTCCTGCAGGGCAAGATAAATGTGGACACCAATGTTAATCGGGTCAATGCCCTGATGCGGGCAGGCACCGTGGGAACCTTTTCCGTGGATGGTAATTTGAAAGCCATCCACCGAGTTCATCATGGTATTTTTGCTATTGTACATAAAAGTGCCAACCGGACTTCTGCCGGTCGTTACATGGAAAGCAAGCGCGGCATCCGGCTTTGGATTTTCTAAAATGCCGTGTTCGATCATGTTGTCAGCCCCCTCAAAAGTTTCCTCTGCTGGCTGGAACATAAACTTCACGCGTCCGCATAAATGAGATTCATTTTCCTTTAGCATCTTAGCCGCACTAAGGAGCATGGCAGCGTGAAAATCATGTCCGCAGGCGTGCATTTTTCCCGTTTTACATGAAAAACTTTCTCCGCTTTCTTCTGTCAGAGGAAGCGCATCCATATCTGCACGAAGCAGAAGAACCGGCTCACCTTGTCCAAGCAAAGCCGTCACGCCTTCCCCGCATCTTTCCGGGTTAAGACCATATTCCGTAAGCCGCTTCATCACAAACTCCACCGTATTTTCAAGATGCAGCCCTGTCTCTGCATGTTCATGCAGATAGCGGCGGTTCGCAATCGTTTCCTCTTTTAATTCCAACGCACGTTTATAGTAATTCATCTAATCCCTCCAAACTTGTATCTTGTAGTTACTATATTAAAGAATAAAACCGTAACTGGCAACCCTCTAAATTATTTTAAAAGTATCGTAATAATTTTAGTATCCCAGAAATCTAGAATCCTTATCCGTTAGTGTATAATTCGGAATGCAGTCATAAGATAAAGAAAAATTGGGTTTGGAATGACGGGTTTGTAACAAATGTTCGCTACTGGTTTCTTTGTATTCCAGTAATTTCGTAGAAAAGCTTTGCGTCTCGTGGGTACAAACACGTGGGTATGAGGCTTGCGTATTTTGCATGCCCATACCC